>Ga0315900_10001980_pt1 | contig 32159 bp, 30 predicted proteins | sample LakEriMetagenome_FD_203521 | JGI IMG/M metagenome (GOLD analysis project Ga0315900, IMG submission 203521) | Freshwater fungal communities from buoy surface, Lake Erie, Ohio, United States - Buoy 12 MA114 | ecosystem: Environmental > Aquatic > Freshwater > Lake > Lake biofilm | place: USA: Lake...
GCGGGCTGCTGGGCTATGCCATCGGCTATACGCTGTACGATACGATTGGCACCCAGCTGCTCGCGCTGCTGGGCCTGACGGACAGCTTCCCCAAGGCGGCCTGCTACCTGCGCGAATTTGGCGCCGAGATCATCATGATCAAGGGCGCTACCCCGATCCCGTTCAAGCTGCTGACCATTACCGCGGGCTTCATCGCCATGCCGCTGGTGCCCTTCATCCTGGCCAGCATCGTGTCCCGCGCGATCAGCTTCATGATCGTGGGCGTGCTGTTCCGGATGTTCGGCGCGCCGATCAAGGCCTTCATCGACAAGTATCTGGGGCTGGCAACCGCCGCATTTGTCGTGGTGGTGGTTGGCGGTTTCATCGCGGTCGCCTACCTTGGCGGCGATGCGAAGGAATCGAGCGCGAAATGCGCCGCCGTGGGAGTGATGCAGGGATGAGCGAGCCGCAGATCCACCTTTACCATTGCGCCGATGCCCGCTCGTTCCGCGCGCTCTGGGCGCTGGAGGAGCTGGGCCTGCCCTATGAACTGACGCTGATGCCCTTTCCGCCGCGCGTGCGGTTCGAAGGGTACCGCGATGTCAATCCGCTCGGCACGGTCCCGGCCTGTCTGATCGACGGCCAGCTGATGACCGAAAGCGCGGCGATCCCGCATGTGCTGGCCACCCGCTTTGGCCCTTCGCCGCTGGCGCTCGCACCGGTCGAGCCGGATTATCCGGCCTATATGAACTTCCTCGTCATGGGCGAGGCAACCCTCACTTTCCCGCAGACCATCCACCTGCGTTACACCCGGCTGGAGCCGGGCCGCTGCCCCGAAGCAGCGGCAGACTATGCCCAGTGGTTCGGGGCGCGGCTGCACAATGCGATCAAGCTGATGGGGCCGGAGTTCGCCTGCGCCGGGCGCTTTACCATGGCCGATGTCTCGATCGGCTATGCGGTGATGCTCGCTCTGTCGATCGGGCTCGAGGAACAGGTGCCGGAAGCGGCGCGGGCCTATCTTGAGCGATTGAGCCAGCGGCCCGCCTTCCAGCGCGCCAAGGAGAAGCAGCAACGATGAACCGGATCGCCGCCCTCACGCTCGCCGCCGCGCTGATTGCCAGCCCGGCCCGCGCGCAGGACCTGCCCGAAGGCCTGCCACCGCTCGCCGCCGCCCAGGGCTGCAAAGCGCCCAAGGAGACGGTCGGCGGTACGCTCGATGCCGAGGCCAAGGCGCTGGCCAGGGGCCTCGTCCCGGCCTGGACCGGCAGTGAGGTCAAGCCGCAGGCTTTGCCCAAGCGGATGCAGGCGTTGCAGGTCCCAGGGGTGAGCGTGGCGCTGATCCGGGGCGGCCGGATCATGCTGGCGCGCGGCTGGGGTCTGGCCGACATGGCGACTTGCGCCCCCGTTACCGCCGATACCCTGTTCCAGGCCGGCTCGGTCAGCAAGGTGGTGACCGCAACCCTGGCCATGCAGGCGGTCAGTGCGGGCAAGCATCCGCTCGATGCCGATATCAACTGGGCACTGGCCCGCTGGCAATTGCCGATGAACAAGGCCTATCCCAAGGACCGGGTCACGCTGCGGCACCTGCTGTCGCATACCGCCGGGGTCTCAAATCCGGATTCGACCGGCTATGCCCCCGGCCAGCCGTTGCCCAGCTTGCAGGCGATCCTGACCGGCAAGGGCGTGAAGGGCCAGCCCGTGCGGGTCACCGGCAAGCCGGGCGGGGCATGGAATTACTCCAACGGCGGTTACCTGGTGGCCCAGGCCGCATTGGAGGACATGTATGGCGAGCCCTATGCGGCGCTGGCCGAGAAGCAGGTGCTGGGCCCGCTGGGCATGACCCGCTCGACCTTTGCCCAGCCCCCCGCCACCCCCCTGGCCGAGGCTACGGCGGCCGGGCATCATCTGGGCAAGCCCTTTGCCAGCCGGTTCAACAATGTGGCGGAACTCGGCGCAGGCGGCCTCTGGTCGACCCCATCGGACCTTGCCCGCCTGCTGATCGGCTTGCGCAACGCGGCGCAAGGCACCGGAACCACCTTGCTCCCACAGACTGCCGCGCGCGAGATGATGAAGGTCCAGGCGGCTGACTGGGGGCTGGGCCTCCAGATCAGGGCTACAGGTCCAGCTCAGACCTTTGGCCTCGACGGCACCCGCTGGGGCATGTTCACGCGCGCCTTCATCCACCCCGAGAGCGGCGACGGGATCGTGGTCATGGCCAATGACTATCGCGGCTTTGCCCTCGCTGATGAGATCATCCGGGCCGCAGCCAACCGCTATGGCTGGACCGCTCGGCAATCGCGCTCCCTGGCCAGCTTGCCGGCCGAGACCGTGCTCTACCTGCGCGGTTCGATGAACGATTGGGGCGCGGGGGCGCCGCTGCGCCGCGAAGGCTCGGGTTATGTGGCTGAGGTCACCCTCCCGGCCGGTCGCCATGAGTTCAAGCTGGCCACCGCCGACTGGAACTATCTGGCGCTGGGCCAGGGGCAAGGTGCATTGAAGGCCGGCGGGGGTGCGGTCCGGCTTGATCCGGGCGGCGGCAACGTGGTGTTCGAAACCGCCGCGCCCGGCACCTGGCGGCTGGTGCTCGACCGGATGGCGACCGGGCGTCCGCGGCTGGTGGTCAGTCCGGCCGGTTGACCGGCACCGTATAATTGAGGCCCAGCCGGCCGCCATCAGGATAGATCGTCTGGCCGGTCAGATAGCTGCTGTCATCGCTGGCCAGGAACAGCGCCACGCCGGCCACTTCCTCTGGCGTGCCGCAGCGGCCCAGCGGGGTGCGGCTGAGGATCCGATCACGGGCGGCATCGTCCTCGGCGAGGATGCCGGCGAGCATTTCGGTCTCGATCGAACCGGGTCCAATCGCGTTGACGCGGATGCCTTTCGCAGCAAGTGCCAATGCGGTTACATTGGTTAGCTGCTTTAGTGCCGATTTGGATACAGCGTAGGGGATCTGGTTGGGGATCGCCAGCACCGCATTGACGCTGCTCATGTTGATGATCGTACTGCCCGGCGCCATCACCCGCGCGGCCGCCTGTGTGCCCCACAGCGCGGACTTGAGATTGGTGGCGATCACCCGGTCGAAATCGTCCTCGGCCAGTTCGTCGAGGCTGGCAGCGTGCGTTATGCCGGCATTGTTGACCAGAATGTCGAGCCCGCCCAGCTGGGCCAGGGCCTGCCCGATCATTGCCTCCACCTCGGCCTTGCGCGAGACGTCGACAACCAGCGCCCGCTGGCCCAGCGTAGCCGCGACCTTTGCCACTTTCGGCCCGTCGATATCGGCCAGCAGCAGGGCCGCCCCTTCGGCCGAAAACCGATCTGCAATCGCCTTGCCGATGCCCTGCGCCGCGCCGGTGATGACTGCGCGCTTGCCCGCCAGGCGCGGCATCAGATGATCCCCACGGCCTTTCCGGCGCGCTCGAACATGCCGATGATGGTCTGGACCTGTTCAGAGGTGTGCTCGGCGCAGAGCGAGCAGCGCAGCAGGGTCATGTTGGCGGGGGTGGCTGGCGGTCGGGCCAGGTTGACGTAAAGCCCTTCCTTCAGCAGCGCCTCCCACATTGCCGCCCCCTTCTCCAGGTCGGGCATGATCACCGCGATGATCGCGCTTTCGGCCTTGTCCGTGCCCAGCTTGAAGCCACGCTCGCGCAGCCCCTGGTGCAGCACGCGCGAATTCTCCCACAGGTGGGCGCGCTTGTTGCCGGCGTGCATCAGCTTGCGGATCGAGGTGGCAGCGGTGTGGACCACGCTCGGCGGCAGCGAGGCCGTGAACACATAGGGCCGGCAGACCAGCCGCAGGATTTCGAACTTGGGGTGGTTGGAGACGCAGAACCCGCCGACCGTGCCGACCGACTTGGAGAAAGTGCCGATGACGAAATCGACGTCGTCCAGCACGCCCTGGTCCTCGGCCACGCCGCGCCCGTTGGGGCCGATGAAGCCCATCGAGTGCGCCTCGTCCACCAGCACCATCGCGCCGTTGTCCTTGGCGACCTTGATCATCTCCTTGAGCGGGGCAATGTCGCCCAGCATCGAATAGACGCCTTCCAGCACCACCAGCTTGCCGGCGCCTTCGGGGATGCGCTTCAGGCGCTTTTCCATCGCCTCGATATCGTTGTGCTTGAATGGCACCACTTCGGCATCGCCCATCTTGCAGCCATCCCAGATCGAGGCGTGGCTATCGATGTCGAGCACGATGTAATCGCCCTTGCCGGCGATGGTCGAAATGATTCCCAGGTTGGCCTGGTACCCGGTGGAAAAGACCATCGCGTGGTCCATCCCGTAGAATTCCTTAAGCGCATCCTCCACCGCGCGGTGCCCGGCATAGGTGCCGTTCAGCACGCGGCTGCCGGTGGTGCCCGAACCGAAATCGTCGAGCGCCTGCTTGCCCGCTTCGATCACGTCCGGATCGAAGGTCATGCCCATGTAATTGTAGGTGCCAAGCAGGATTGTCGGCCGCCCGTTGCAGATCGCCTCGGTGGGGGAAAGCACGCGTTCCATCACCAGGTTGAACGGGTCTTCCTGCCCGTGAGCCAGCAGGTTGGCACGCAGCTCGATCAGCGGGTCGAACTTGGAGAACAGGTCGGTCATAGAGTCTTGGTGATCCTCTGCTTGCCGCAACCGGGGAGTTACCCCTGCAGCTTCACCACGGCGTCGATCAGCTGACCGTAAGTCTCGATCTCGGCCTGCTGGTTCATGCTGATGATGATGTCGAACTCGTCCTCGATCGCGGCGACGAAATCCATGACCGTAAGGCTGTCAAATTCCAGGTCGCCGGCAAAGGTGCTGGCCTCGGTGATCTCGATCCCTTTCTTGTTGAAGGGTTCGATGATCCCGGCGATTGTCTCGGCAGTGGCGGCGCGGTCCATTATCTTTTGCTCCAATTGGCTTTGCGGCGCTCTGGCCGACGAATGGGGCGGAAAAGCGGCGTTGGCAGCGAAATGTCAAGCCGAGGCCTTTTCCACCAGCCCCTTCACTGCCGCCATGAAGGGTCCGATCGAGACCGGCTTGGCCAGATAGCCCTCGGCCCCGGCGTCGCGGATGCGTTCCTCGTCGCCCTTTCCGGCATAGGCGGTGACGGCGAGGACCGGGATCGAACGCAGCACGGCGTCGGCCTTGGCTGCCTCGATCAGGTCCAGCCCCGAAACGTTGGGCAGCTGGATATCCATGATGATCAGGTTGGGAACAAAGCTGCGCGCCTTGTCGAGTGCCTCCAGCCCGTCGGCACAGGGCTCCACGGCATAGCCCTGGCTCTTCAGCACGTCGCAGAAGAGCTTGCGGTTGAGGTCGTTGTCCTCGACAACCAGGATGCGCTTTGCCATGCGGCAATCCCTACAACGTAACGCCAGAGGCCCGCAATTCTTCGCGAACCCCAATCCCCGGCTGACCCCTTCGTTCTGGCGCTCGGTGCGCTCGGCTGGGTGCTGGGCGACGCACCCCGCGCCGAACGGTTGTTGGCCTTGACCGGGCTTGATGCCGATGCCTTGCGCGCCGGGGTGGGCGATCCGGGGGTGCTGACGGCCGTGCTCGACTTTCTTAGCGCCTACGAACCTGACCTTTGTGCCGCAGCCGAGCATTTGGGGGTTGCGCCGCAGGCCCTGATCGCGGCACGGGATGGGCTGACATGACGAAACCCCTGATCATTTCCGATTGCGACGAAGTGCTGCTGCACATGGTCGTCCCCTTTGCCGAGTGGCTCGACGAGACCCAGGGCGTGACCTTCTCGATGGTTGGCAACGACTTTGCCCGGGCGGTGCGCTGGAAGGACAGCGGTGAGTTGGTCGAAGGGCCAAAGATCTGGGAATTCCTGCAGGGCTTCTTCGACAACGAGATGCACCGCCAGACGCCGATCGCGGGCGCCGTTCATGCCATGAACACCCTGGCCGAACACGCCGATGTGGTGATTCTCACTAACCTGATCGACAGGCACAACCAGGCCCGTGCGCAGCAGCTGGCCAACCACGGCATTCACGCCCGGGTCTTCACCAATCAGGGGCCGAAGGGTCCGGCGTTGCAGGCAATCCTCCACGAATACCAGCCGAGCCATGCGGTCTTCATCGATGATCTGCCGCAGCACCATGGTTCGGTGAAGGAGATCGCTCCGCAGATCGACCGGCTGCACCTCTGCGGCGAGCCAACATTGGCGCCGCATATTGCCTGCGCTTTCGAGGCGGGCCATGCCCATGCCCGGATCGACACCTGGGAGCATGCCCTGCCGTGGCTGCTCGAACGCATTGGAGTGAATGCATGACCGACGCCGAAGTTGACGCGAAATTGGCCGAACTGGGCTTGACCCTGCCCCAGGCAGCGGCCCCGATCGCCGCCTATGTGCCAGTAGTGGTTTCAGGCGGGCATGCCTTCGTCTCGGGTCAGGTCTCCTTCGTCGACGGCGCGCTGGTCAAGGGCCGGCTGGGCGATGATCTGACGGTCGAGGATGGAATTCGTGCCGCGCAGGGCTGCGGGTTGATGATCCTGGCCCAGCTGAAGGCCGCGCTCGGCTCGTTCGACAGGGTCGAGCGGATCGTCAAGCTGGGCGGCTTCGTCAATTGCACTGGCGACTTCACCGACCAGCCCGATGTGGTCAACGGCGCCTCGGAACTGATGGTCGCCGTGTTCGGCGAGGCTGGCAAGCATGCTCGCGCTGCCGTGGGTGTACCCGCCTTGCCGCGCGGCTGTGCGGTCGAAGTGGATGCCATCGTTGCCCTTCGGCCTGCTTGACCGCTGGCTGAGCCCGGCCCCTTCGCCGGCCAGGATCGACTGGCTGGCCGGCCAGTCCTATGCCCATCGCGGGCTCCATGCGCCCGGCTTGCCTGAAAATTCTCCCGCCGCCTTCGCCGCGGCGATGGCGCGGGGCATGGGCATCGAATGCGATATCCAACGCTCGCGCGATGGCCATGCCATGGTCTTCCACGATGCCACGCTGGACCGGCTGACCAGTGAGCAAGGGCCGGTTGCCAGCCGCAGTGCCGAGGAACTGGGCCGTATCACGCTGGTGGGCGGGACCGATAGGATCCCCACGCTGCGCCAGGTGCTCGATCAGGTGGCCGGGGCCGCGCCACTGCTGATCGAGATCAAGTCCCCCAAGGACGATGGCCATCGGATAGGCGCTCTCTGCCTGGCAGTGCGGCGGGTGCTGGAAGGCTATCAGGGGCGCCATGCCATCATGAGCTTCGATCCGCGCATTGTCCGCTGGTTCGCCGATCATTCGCCACTGACCACGCGCGGGCTGGTGGTGACCGAGGAAAATGACAAGGCCCTGCCTGGAATGGTGCGCCGCCGGCTGGCTCTGTGGCACGCCAAGCCGCACTTCCTGGCCTATGACATTCGCGACCTGCCAAGCCGGTTTGCCGCCGGCCAGCGTCAGCGCGGCTTGCCGGTGCTGACCTGGACCGTGCGTAGCAGCGAGCACCGCGAGCGGGCCGCCAGGCATGCCGATGCGCCCATTGCCGAGGGTGCCGGCGTCGCGTGAGCGATGCTTCGATCGAGGCGCGGGTGCTGACGGCGGTGGGTGATCTGCCTGCTGACCAGTGGGATGCGCTGACTGGCGGCAATCCGTTCCTCAGCCATGCGTTCCTGACGGCGCTGGAGGATTCGGGCTCGGTCGGCCCCGGCACCGGCTGGAGTCCGGCGCCGATTTCCATTCACGGCGGCGATGGCCGGCTGGTGGCGGCACTCCCGGCCTATCTCAAGGCGCATAGTCAGGGCGAATATGTGTTCGATCATAGCTGGGCCGATGCCTGGCATCGCGCCGGCGGCAGCTATTACCCCAAGCTGCAGATCGCCGTGCCCTTTACGCCTGCCACTGGCCCGCGGCTCTTGCTGGCCGATCCGGCGCTGGCCGCCCCGCTGCTGCGCGCGGCTGAGCAATTGTGTGCGGCAAACGGTCTGTCCTCGGCCCATGCCACTTTCATCGCGCCAGACCAGCTCCCGTTGTTCGCGGCCGCCGACTGGCTGCTGCGCAGCGACATCCAGTTCCATTGGACAAACCGGGGCTATGCCAGCTTCGACGATTTCCTGGGCGCGCTCTCCAGCCGCAAGCGCAAGGACATCCGCAAGGAACGGGCTGCTGCGCAGGACGGGGTGGAGATCCGGCAACTGACCGGGGCGGCGATCCGCCCGGAACACTGGGATGCCTTCTGGCAGTTCTACCAGGATACCGGCGCGCGCAAGTGGGGCCAGCCCTACCTCACGCGTGAGGCCTTCACCCTGCTGGGGGAGCGGATGGGAGATCGGATCCTGCTGGTGCTGGCCTTTATCGGTGAAATGCCGGTGGCGGGCGCGCTCAACTTCATTGGTCCGGATGCGCTCTACGGCCGCTACTGGGGCGCCGTGCTCGACAAGCCGTTCCTGCATTTCGAGCTGTGCTATTATCAGGCAATCGACGCAGCGATTGCGCTCGGCCTCTCAAGAGTGGAGGCGGGAGCCCAGGGTGGGCATAAGCTGGCCCGAGGTTACGAACCGGTCGAAACCTGGTCCGCACATCACATTGTTCACCCTGGTTTTCGCGCGGCCGTGGCCGATTTCCTCGACCGCGAGCGACAGGGGGTGGCGCAGGACCGGCTCTATCTGGCCGAGCGGGCGCCGTTCAGGAAGGAATAGGGCTCAGGCAGCCTTCCGGGCAGTGGCCGAAAGCCACTCGCGCGCCCGGCGCTGTGCTTCGGCGATTTCACGGGCGGTCATTTCGTCAGAAATGTCAGCGCGGCACAGGGCAGCTTCGCCGTGACCACCGGCTGCGGCCAGGTTAAACCACTTGTGTGCCTCGATCAGATCACAGTCCACGCCGTGGCTGCCGGTCGAATAGGCCACGCCGAGATCGAAGTAGGCGCTGACATCGCCCTGGGCGGCCGCGGCCAGGCAGGTAGCGACCAGCAGGTCTTCGCCGCTGGCGGCAATGGGCTGAACCTTGGTGAAGGTTTCGTCATGTTTCCAGGCAATTGTCATCGTTGCTACCCCCAATTCGGACCGCGTCCCTGTTGCCGTCCACAACCGGAAATTTGCCGAACATGGTCAACAAAACGTTAACGCAGGTAAAAGTCTTTTCCGCGACAGGGGGAGCAAGGCTGACTGCAGGCCTGGCTCGGCCCCGTTAAGTTGTGGAATGTAACAGCCCCGCCGCATTGCCGCTTGTGCGGGTTATTACCGAACACTATAGGCGCGCTCATTCCGGCCTGTGGTGGCTACCGGGAAAACCCGGGGCGCAGGGACCATCCCGACGATGTCGGGGCCGGCCCGGCTGGCATGAAGTGGAGAGCATATGGCGACGGTTCTGGGCGATGAAATTGACGTCCTTGCCAAGGCAAAGCGGGCAATCGGCGGGGCCTATGTGCCCAACGATGCGGAAGAGTACATGAGCGAAGCGCAGCTCGATTATTACCGGCGGCTGCTGCAGGAATGGAAAAAGCTGATCCTTGTTGCGGCGCAAGACACGTTGCAATCGCTGCAGGACGGACCGATCCGCGAACCCGACCTTAACGATCGGGCTTCAAGCGAAACCGACTGGGGCATCGAACTGCGCACCCGCGACCGCCAGCGTAAGCTGATCGCCAAGATCGATTCGGCGCTGCGTCGGATCGAAGAAGGTGAATACGGCTACTGTGAAGTGACTGGTGAACCAATCGGGCTGGGTCGCCTGTCTGCCCGCCCGATCGCCACAATGACGGTAGAAGCGCAGGAAGCGCATGAGCGCCGTGAAAAGATTTCTCGTGACGATTGAACCGTTTAAGTCCTACGTCCGGCGTTAACTGCTTTTTTGCCACTCTGATTTAGCTTTCAGCCAGTCTGATACAGCTATCTGAATGACACGGTCGCTGGGCAAAGGATTCAACGGAGCAACGAGCGGGACAATGGGCGGGAACGAGCATCGGCAGCTTACGCGCGACAGCCTGTTCTTGATGGCCGAGCTGCGTATTGACGGGATCCAGGGCGATCATCGGGTGCGCGTGCGCAACCTGTCGCCTGGCGGCGTCATGGCAGAAGGCGGCCCCTTGGTGCATCGCGGCGCCGTCGTCTGGGTTCAGCTGCGCAACATCGGCTGGGTCGAAGGAACCGTGGCCTGGGTTCAGGACAGCCGGATCGGCATTGCCTTCCGCGAAGAGATTGACCCCAAGCTGGCCCGCGCACCAATCGCCAACGGCGAAAGCACGCCCCGTTTTGTGCGACCTCCGCTGGCCCAGGCCGATGTCGGGCTTGTCCGCAAGATCTGATCGGTCTGACTGCGATAGTCGCTGTCGACTTTTCCGAAAATCCGTTAGAGCCGGAGCGTCATGTTCGCTCCGGTCCGGTTTACCCTTCCAGTCCTGATTGCGTCGGCGCTGCTGGCGGGGTGTGGTAGCAGCAACGATCGTGCGGTCGAAGTGGCAGTGATCGGCGATCCCGCATCACCCTTTGTTGGCGGGCCGCGCCTGCCGCTGGGGGCGCAACTGGTCCGGTCGGCGACAGCCGAGGGGCTGGTGGGCCTTGACGAGCGGGGCCGGGTCATTCCGGCGCTGGCCGACCGCTGGATCGTGACCGATGACGGTCTGTCCTACATTTTCCGCCTGCGTGACGGCACCTGGCCCGACAAGACCCCGCTGACCGGTGACAGCGCGCGAGCCGCGCTCAATCAGGCGATTGCCAGCGTGCGGGGAACCGCGCTCGGTGCCGACCTTGCCGCGATTGCCGAGATCCGGGCCATGGCCGGGCGCGTCGTTGAAATCCGCTTGCGTGAAGCGCAGCCGGATTTCCTCCAACTGCTGGCGCAGCCTGAACTGGGGTTGACCCGCAAAGGCCGCGGAGCCGGACCTATGCGGTTGACCCGCGAAAAGCGCAGCGCGCTACTTACGCCGATTGCCCCGGAAGATCGGGGCCTGCCCCAGGTCGAGGACTGGGACGAGCGGAGCCGCAAGTTGCGCCTGACTGCCCTGGCGCCGGCCCAGGCGATTGAGCGTTTCAACGCCGGCGAGGTCGACGTGGTGCTGGGCGGCCGGTTTGCCGACTTCCCCCGGCTCGATTCCAGCGGCGTATCGCGCGGGGCAATCCGGCTCGACCCGGTTGCGGGATTGTTTGGTTTGATTGTGGTGGCTCCTCAGGGACTCCTGACTGCCGCCGAAAACCGTGAGGCGCTGGCCATGGCGATTGATCGCGACGCTCTGGCCAATGCCCTGAATGTCGGCGGCTGGGTGGCAACATCGCGGATCGTCAATCCCGGCGTGGGTGACGATAACGGCACTGTCGCAGAGCGCTGGCCCGGCCAGTCGCTTGAAGAGCGGCGAAGCCAGGCGGCGGCGCGGGTCGCGCGCTGGAGCGATACCAACGGCACGCCGCGCCTGCGGATCGCCCTTCCCGCCGGTCCGGGCAGCGATCTCATGTTTGCGCGGTTGAGCGAAGATTTGCGAGCCATCGGGATCGAGACACGCAAGGTTGCCGAAGGTGCCCCAGCCGATTTGCGACTGATCGACACTGTGGCTCGCTATGCCCGGGCGGGCTGGTTCCTCAATCAGCTCAGTTGCAGCAATGTTCGCGCGTTGTGCAGTTCGGCAGCAGACCGTCTGGCGACGCAAGCCGTGCTCGAGCCGGATCCGGCACGCCGGGCCGAACTCTTCGCTCAGGCTGAGGCCCAGCTTACCATCGCCAACAGCTTTATTCCCTTCGGCGTGCCAATCCGCTGGTCCCTGGTGAGTGGCCGCACCACTGGGTTTGTACCCAACCCCTGGAACAGCCATCCCTTGATGCCGCTGGCAATGATCCCCAAGTAAGCAGGGCCGGTCACTGTTGACCGGTGCAGTTACGGGAAAGCCAATGGACCGCCCGCAACGTATTGACCCCCGCCTTCAGGCGATGACGGCGCAGTTGCCGCTTGGCACCGATCCACTCTCGGTCCGCCGTCGGGTCGAGGCACTTGAGAAACTGCTAGAGGGCATTGTCGAGATACCGGTGCTGCGCCGCAAGGTCGGGCTCGACGCGATTGCTGGCCTGATCCCGGTAGCGGGCGACCTCGTAACAGCCGCCATGGGGCTTTATCTGGTTTGGGAAGCCCGAAATCTTGGCATGTCGCGCTGGCAATTGACGCGAATGCTCGCAAATGTGGGGGTGGACAGCCTGGTGGGCGCAGTGCCCGTGGCGGGTGACCTGTTCGACCTGTTCTACCGCTCAAACTCCAAGAATTTGAAGATCATCCGCAAGCATCTTGACCGTCATCACCCCGGCACCAAGACCATCAACGCATAGGGTAACAACCCACGACTCGCCGGATTCCGCGCGTTTACGAGAAATTAACCTTTCCTCTTCATTGGTCATATGGTTAATGGCCGGCAATGACCCTTACCAATGGGTTGTTGCCATAACCGGGGCAAAGGGGGATACCCATGCGCGTACTGCTGATCGAGGACGAGCCGACTACGGCACGAGCCATCGAACTGATGCTGACCACTGAAGGTTTCAATGTCTATTCGACCGACCTGGGCGAAGAAGGTTTGGATCTGGGTAAGCTCTACGATTACGACATCATCCTCCTGGACCTGAACCTGCCCGACATGCACGGCTATGACGTGCTCAAGAAGCTGCGTGTCGCCAAGGTGCAGACGCCGGTGTTGATCCTGTCGGGCATTTCCGAAATGGATTCCAAGGTGCGTTCGTTCGGCTTCGGTGCCGACGATTATGTCACCAAGCCATTCCACCGCGAGGAACTCGTCGCCCGCATCCACGCCGTGGTGCGCCGCTCGAAGGGCCATTCGCAGTCGGTCATCCGCACCGGCAAGCTGGCGGTCAACCTTGATGCCAAGACCGTTGAGGTCGATGGCGCCCGGGTGCACCTGACCGGCAAGGAATATGCGATGCTCGAGTTGCTGAGCCTGCGGAAGGGCACCACGCTGACCAAGGAAATGTTCCTGAACCATCTCTATGGCGGGATGGACGAGCCGGAACTCAAGATCATCGACGTGTTCATTTGTAAGCTGCGCAAGAAGCTGGCGCATGCTTGCGGTGGTGAGAACTACATCGAAACCGTCTGGGGCCGCGGCTATGTGCTGCGCGATCCGGGTGAAGAGGCTGTTGCGGCCTGATCTCGGAAGCGATTTCCGTACCCGAATGCCAAAGCCATCGCGGCCCACCCCTTTCGGTGGGCCGTTTTGGTATGTAAGGGCGGCGCGATGACTGCGCACAAACCCGGCGATCCAACCACCATTAACCGCCTCTACGGCCGGGCGAAGGGCAAACCCTTGCGCACCGGGCAACAGGCGCTGGTCGATCAGCTGCTGCCCCAGATTTCGGTGCCGGCGACAGGCGCGGTTACTGCTGCGGGCTTGTTCGGTCACGATTGTCCGCTCCACTTCGAGATCGGTTTCGGCGGAGGGGAGCATATGGCAGCCCGGGCCGACATGCTGCCCGATCATGGTTTCATTGGCGCAGAACCGTTCCTGAACGGAGTGGCCCAGGCGCTTGTTCATGTCAGTGGCGACCATGGCGCGCACCCGCCGCTCGGCAATGTTCGGATTTTTCACGGCGATGCGCTCGACGTGCTGCGCCGGATTCCGGATGGGGCGCTCTCATTTCTTTATCTGCTGCATCCCGATCCTTGGCCCAAGGCCCGCCATGCCAAGCGACGGATGTTGAATGACGGACCGGTGGATCTGTTTGCCGCCAAGCTCAGGCCGGGCGGCGAGTTTCGGTTCGGTACTGACCATCCGGTTTATGTCCGCCACGCACTGATGGTGATGCGGCGACACCGGCATCAGTTCGACTGGCTGATCGAGCAGCCGCGGGACTTTCAGCAGCGGCCCGGCGGTTGGCCCGAAACCCGCTACGAGCACAAGGCGCGTACGGTTTATGGCCATGAGGTGTGGTACTTCCGCTACCGGCGGCGCTGAGCGCGCCCCGCCGCAGGATAACTTCGCTTCGGCGCGGCCATGAAATAGTTTGTTGGCCTAGGGTTAGGTTAAACTCTATTTATTTGATCGACAATGCCGCTTTGTGGAGTCGGTCATGGATTTCGGCAGTATCGACCTTGCCTACCTGCTCCCGTTCATCGCGGTGGGCTTCGCCGCGCAATTGGTCGACGGGGCGCTTGGCATGGCCTTCGGGGTGATTTCTAACACCCTGCTGGTCGGAGTCCTTGGTGTCCCCCCAGCCCAGGCCTCGCAGCGGGTCCACTTGGTAGAATGCTTTACCACGGCGGCCTCCGGCATCAGCCACCTGTTGCACGGCAATATTGACGGAAAGCTGTTTGTCCGGTTGCTCATCCCCGGGGTGATTGGCGGGATCGCAGGCGCTTACGTGTTGACCTCGCTCCACGCCGAAGTAGTCCGCCCCTTCGTCTTGACCTATCTTGCGGGGATTGGTCTGTACCTGCTGTGGCGGGGCCTGTTCTATCCGCCCAAACTGCGCGAGGCAAAGCTGGTGGCACCGCTCGGCCTGGTGGGTGGCTTCCTTGATGCTGCCGGCGGCGGTGGGTGGGGCCCGGTCGTCACCTCCAACCTTCTCATCCAGGGGGCTGATCCCCGCAAGGTCGTCGGCACGGTCAACTCGGTCGAGTTTTTCCTCACGCTAACCATCAGCGCGGCCTTCATCTATCACCTTGGCCTAGCCGACGTGGCGGGGGCTACGCTCGGCCTGCTGATCGGCGGCGTGGCGGCGGCTCCGCTGGGCGCTTGGGCGGCCAAGCACTTCCCGCCCAAGACCATGCTGATTCTGGTCGGAGTAGTGCTCAGCCTGACCAGTGGTTACGGGATCTACCGCGCGCTCACCTGATCTGGGTTATCCTGCCACGCCGGCTGCGGCGAGTACCGCCAGGGTCAGCACGTCTGGCGCGATGGCTGTCATCGGGATGATCTGCACCGGCTTTTCCATGCCGATCAGCATTGGCCCGATCGTGGCATTGCCGGCCAGTTCGCGCAGCAGCTTGGCCGAGATGTTGGCCGACTGCAGCCCTGGCATGACCAGAACGTTGGCTGGCGCGGTCAGGCGGCAAAACGGATAGTTCTTCATCACCGTTGGATTGAGTGCGGCATCGGGGGCAAGCTCGCCCTCATATTCGAAGCCGGGATTCTCGGCATCGAGCAGCGCCACCGCATCGCGGATGTTTTCCAGATAGCGACCTGGCGGGTTGCCAAAGGTGGAGTATGACAGAAATGCCACCCGCGGCTCGTGCCCCAGACGGCGAGCCACCGCGGCGGTTTCCTTGGCGATCACCGCCAATTCGGCGGCATTCGGCCGCTCGTTGACAGTCGTGTCGGCCAGGAAAACAGTGTAGTTCTTGCCGATCATCAGGTGGATGCCAAAAGGCAGGCGGCCCTCTTGCGGCTCAAGCACCTGGCGCACTTCGCGCATGGTCTGGGCGAATGTGCGGGTCTTGCCGGTCACCATGGCATCGCCCACGCCGAGCTTGAGCAGCAGCGAGGCGAAGACGTTGCGATCCTGGTTGACCATGCGCCGCACGTCCCGCTCCAGGAAGCCGCGTCGCTGGAGTTTGGCGTAAAGCAGCTCGACCATGGCCGGAACATGTTCGCTGACAGCCGAATTCTCGATGTGATAGCTGTCGGGATGCTCGACCCCCAGCTCGACCAGCTTGGCCCTGACCTGTTCGGTCCGGCCCACCAGCACTGGTTCACCATAGCCGAAATCGCGGTACTGAATCGCCGCGCGCAGCACGATCTCGTCTTCCGCTTCGGCAAAGATCACGCGCTTGGGACTGGCTTTGACCTGTTCGTAGACCTGCGTCAGCACCGAGGTGGTCGGATTGAGCCGTGCCTTCAGGCTGTGGCGATAGGCAGCGAAATCCTCGATCGGTTTCTGCGCCACGCCGGTATCCATCGCTGCCTTGGCGACAGCGGAGGAAACGACTTCCATCAGCCGCGGATCGAACGGGGCGGGGATGATATAATCGGTACCGAACTGGTGCTGTTTGCCATAGGCGGCGGCCACCTCTTCGGGGACCTGTTCGCGGGCAAGCTGGGCAATGGCTTGGGCGGCGGCGATTTTCATCTCTTCGTTGATGGCCGTGGCCCGAACGTCAAGCGCACCGCGGAAGATGAAGGGGAAGCCCAGGACATTGTTGACCTGATTGGGATAGTCGCTGCGGCCCGTGGCAATGATCGCGTCCGGACGCACGGCCTTGGCATCCTCTGGCCGGATCTCGGGATCGGGATTGGCCATGGCGAAAATGATCGGCTGCGGTGCCATCTTCGCCACATATTCGGGTTTCAGCGCACCCGCGGCGGACAGGCCCAGGAAGATGTCCGCGCCGACGAGTGCTTCCTCGAGCGTGCGGTTGGCCGTGTCGATCGCATGGGCGCTCTTCCACTGGTCCATGCCGCTCTCCCGGCCGCGATAGATCACGCCGGAACGGTCGCAGACGGTCACATTCTCATGCCGCACGCCCATCGACTTGATCAGCGCGGTGCAGGCCAGCGCCGAGGCGCCCGCGCCATTGACCACGACCTTGACATCCTTGAACTCCCGCCCGGTCAGGTGGCAAGCGTTGACGAGGCCGGCGGCGGCGATAATCGCCGTGCCGTGCTGGTCATCGTGCATCACCGGGATCTTCATGCGTTCGCGCAGGGCCTGCTCGATCACGAAGCATTCCGGGGCCTTGATGTCTTCCAGGTTGATGCCGCCGAAGGTCGGTTCCATCAGTGCGACCGCCTCGATGAACGCGTCGGGGTCTTCGGTGGCAAGCTCGATGTCGATCGAATCGACGTCGGCAAAGCGTTTGAACAGCACCGCCTTGCCTTCCATCACCGGCTTCGAAGCAAGCGCGCCGAGGTTGCCAAGGCCAAGGATGGCCGTCCCGTTGGAAATCACGGCGACCAGGTTGCCCTTGGCAGTGTATTCGTAAGCATCCGCCGGGTTGGCGGCGATCGCCTCGACTGGAACGGCCACGCCCGGCGAATAGGCCAGACTGAGGTCGCGCTGGGTCGCCATCGGCTTGCTGGCGATAATCTCGATTTTCCCGGGCCGGATCGTCTTGTGATAAAACAGCGCTTCGCGTTCCGTGAAACGGACCTTGCTGTTTTCATCCCGCGGACTGGATTCTTCGGACACCGGTATCTCCTTCGATCGGGGCAGCCCTAACGGAACTCGCCGCCACGGGATAGGGGAAAGCTGACCCGCGCAGCTTGGGCGAATCGTATTCAAGCGGCTAACCGATTGGTGATGACCGGTGCTGCAACTCCGATGATGGTCCAATACCTTTCGCTCAAGGCGGAGGCCGGGGATTGCCTGCTGTTTTATCGGATGGGCGATTTCTTCGAGCTGTTCTTCGACGATGCCAAGCTGGCCGCACAAGTGCTCGACATCGCGCTGACCAGCCGGGGTGAGCATCTGGGCATGCCGATCCCGATGTGCGGGGTGCCGGTTCACTCGGCGGAGGGGTATCTTGCCCGGCTGATCAAGGCCGGCTGCCGGGTGGCCATCGCCGAACAGGTGGAAACGCCCGAGGAGGCGAAGAAGCGCGGTGGATCGAAAGCGCTGGTCGCCCGCGACATTGTCCGCTTCGTCACTGCGGGAACGCTTACCGAGGAAGCCCTGCTTGAACCGCGGCGGGCCAATGTGCTGGCGGCGGTCTGTGATCTGCGCGGCACGTGCGGAATTGCCGCCTGCGATATCTCGACTGGTCGGATGGAGCTAACCGAATGTGCCCCCGAGCAGTTGGGGGCGGCGCTGGCCCGGCTGGGCGCGAGCGAGGTTATCGCGCCGGAGGGCTGGGACCTGGCCCCGACCGGAGCAATCGGCCGGCCCGCAGCGACCTTTTCGAGTGACAGCGGTGAAGCGCGATTGAAGTCTGTCCATGGGGTGGCCACGCTCGACGGCTTTGGCCAGTTCGGTCGGCCGTTGCTCGCAGCGGCTGGCGGATTGATCGCCTATCTCGATCACGCTGGACGTGGGCGGCTGCCGTTGTTGTTGCCACCGGTGGTTCTCACGGAAACCGCACACCTGGCGATGGATGAGGCGACCCGGACCAGTCTTGAGATCCTCGTATCAAGCCAGGGCGGCCGCAAGGGTAGCCTGGTCGAGGCGGTCGATCGCTGCGTCACCGGAGCCGGCGCGCGCCAGCTGGCCGAGGATCTGGCCGCGCCGCTGACTGACCGGCACGCAATCGCGGCGCGGCTCGATCTGGTGCAGTGGCTGCACGAGGATGCGCTACTGCGCGGCGATCTGCGCGCAGTATTGCGCGCTGCGCCCGACATCGGCCGAGCGCTTGGGCGGCTGGTGGCCGGCCGGGGCAGCCCACGCGATCTGGGCCAGCTCCGCGATGGCCTGTCCGAGGCACGGCGCATTCACGATCACCTGCAGCACCGGCAAGACCGTCCGGCCCTGCTCGATGCCCTGCTGCCGGCCTTGGCCGGGCACGGTGCGCTGGTCGATCAACTCACTCGGGCGCTGGTTTCTACGCCGCCAACCGAGCGCGGGCAGGGCGGCTATATTGCCGAGAGCTATGACCACGCGCTGGATGAACTGCGGCGCATATCAGGCGATGCCCGCCGAGCCATTGCTGCGCTAGAGGCAAAGTACCGCGAGCAGACCGGCATTGCTGCGCTCAAGGTCCGCCATAATGGCGTACTTGGCTATTTCATTGAGGTCCCAGCGGGACGGGCTGACCCGCTGATGGCGCCAGGTAGCGGCTTTACCCATCGGCAGACGATGGCCGGAGCGGTGCGGTTCAATGCTCTGGCGCTGCATGAGGAAGCCAGCCGGATTGCTGAAGCGGGCGGCCATGCGCTCGCTGCTGAGGAAGCCCATTTCGAGGAGCTGGTCGGCCTCGCTATGACATCACGCCATGCCATAGCCGGAACGGCTGCGGCGCTGGCCCGGATCGATGTCTGCGCCGGCCTGGCCGAACGGGCGGCTGAAGGCGGATGGTCCCGGCCGGACGTGGTCGAGCAGCCCTGCCTCGAAGTAACTGCCGGCCGCCACCCGGTTGTTGAGGCTGCGTTGGCTGCCAAGGGCGAGCGCTTCGTCGCCAATGACTGCGCCTTGTCCGAACAGGACCGACTGTGGCTGGTTGGTGGCCCCAACATGGGCGGTAAATCGACCTTCCTGCGTCAGAACGCGCTGATCGTCCTACTGGCCCAGGCCGGGTCCTATGTGCCGGCCCTGCAGGCCAGGATCGGCCTGGTTGATCGCCTGTTCAGCCGGGTCGGAGCCTCGGACAACCTGGCCCGCGGCCGCTCGACCTTCATGGTGGAAATGGTAGAGACTGCCGCGATCCTGGCGCAGGCCACGCCCCGCAGCTTTGTCATCCTGGACGAGGTCGGGCGCGGCACCTCGACTTACGATGGGCTGGCGTTGGCCTGGGCCGTCGCCGAAGCCGTACATGGCGTCAATCGATGCCGCTGCCTGTTCGCTACGCACTACCATGAGCTCGCGCGGCTGGCCGATGCCTGCGAGGCCCTGTCGCTCCACCATGTCCGGGCCCGCGAGTGGAAGGGCGATCTGGTCCTCCTGCATGAACTCGCGGAAGGCCCGGCAGACCGGTCCTATGGTCTCGCGGTCGCCAAGCTGGCCGGGGTGCCGGCACCAGTTGTGGCGCGCGCCCAAGCCGTGCTGCAGCGGCTTGAGAAAGGCCGGGCCGAGACGGGTGGGCTGGCGGCGGGCCTCGGTGATCTGCCACTGTTTGCTGCCGCTGCCGAAGCGCGGGCCGATCTGGTCGATACCCTGCGCGAACGGTTGCTTGGGCTTGATGTCGATGCGCTGAGCCCGCGTGAGGCGCTCGATCTGCTGTACGAGCTCAAGCGGGAGGCCGGAGCAAACGACTGAAATTGTTCGTTAACGTTCGTTGCCTAAGCTGTGCGCCATGCAGCAACTGCTTTTCCGTGACTGGCGCTTTGCCCTGTTGTGGGCGATCGGCTTGACAGCCAGCGTCGCCGCCTTCTTTTCGGAAGGTGGCGGACATGAACAGTTGTCTCAGCAGACCGAGCAAATTCGCGCGGAGCGTGCAGGTCAGGCCGGCGCAGCCTCAACGGGGCTGGCCGCCAACGGTGCGGCGGCGATGAGTGCTCCGGCGGATCAGGAAGAAGCGGAGCCGCAGTTCGGTGAGCCAATGCTTGATGCTAGACCGCTCGACCCGGCGGTAGAGCCCGTCCCGGATGAGGAGTTTGCTAAGGCCGGCGAACCAGATCAGCCAGTGCAGCCCTGGTCCGAGCAATGATTGCACCTTGCTGCCAACGCTCCACAGCGCGCTGAGCAGCCGCTGTTCCCAGCACGGCACGACGCTCTGGATCATCGGCCAGCTCGGCAATGGCCTTAGCCAGAGCGACGGCATCGCCCGGTGGAACGGCCACCCCGCAGCCCTCGACCTCGGCATAAAGTCCTGTACCTGGCTCGGTCGTCGCCACCACCGGGCGCCCGGAGGCGAGCATGTTGGTCAGCTTGGAAGGTAGCACCAGATCGGCCGCTCCAGCAATTTGCGGCAAAAGGTGCAGATCGGCCAGGGCCAGCACCGCGCCCATCTCGGCCGCCGGCTGGAGATCCCGCAGCTGGACATTGTTCAGCCCGGCAGCCTGCTGCTCCAGTGCGGCTCGGTTGGGGCCTTCCCCGCAGATTACCAAGGCGATGTCGTCCCGGTCCGCTAACAGACGCGCCGCCTCGATCAGGATCTCGATCCCCTGTTTGCGCGCGATGTTGCCGGAATAGAGCGCGACAGTTCGCGTGCCGAGTTCCCAGGCGGCGCGGCGCTGCTGCGCGCCTGACGGGTCCGCTATGAACCGCGCATCGGCCCAGTTGCGCAGTTCGAACCGGCGCGCCTGAGGCACTCCCTTTTCGCCCAATTTGGCAATCATCTGCGGACTGATGGTGGAAACCATGTCGCCCCGTCTGAGTACCCAGCTTTCCAGCCAGCGCCCGAGCCGGGCCGGCCAGCGTTCGGGGTTCATCAGTCCAGTGGCGAGCGCGGCCTCCACCTCGAAGTCCTGGACGTGGATCCACAGCCTTGCTCCGGTCAGCCGTGCGGCGAGCCAGGCCGGAAACACCCCGAGCAGCGCCGGGGCCACGGTGAAGACAACTTGCGGGCGATCACGCAGCGCCGCTGCCAGCGCCGGGACGAGGGCGGACAAGGCAAAGCTGGCCAGATGGACAATTCGCTTCAATCCGCTTGGTTCGGCGGGGATGTAGTGCGGGCAGCGCACAATCCGCACCCCGTTTTCGGCGTTGCGGCGCCAGCCCCCGCCCGAGTGCATTGGGTCCGGTTGCCATTGGGGATAGTATGGTTTGCCAATGACAGCCGTTACTCTGTGCCCGTTGGCCACCAACGCCTCGCAAAGCCCGGTCGAGTAAGGGCCGATGCCAACCGGTTCGGGAGCGTAATTGAGTCCGACGAAGAGCAGTGCTGGTGCGGCCATCACCCGGTGAGCGGCTGGGCGGTCAGTTGCGCTTGGGCACGGAGAAGGTGCCCGAAACGCGCCCGGTGCCGCCACCTGGGCCGGCGCCGCGGCCATCGACACTCGAAACGCCGCTGGCCAGATCAATCACTAGGCGCCCGCCATTGAGCGTATCGCTACCCCGGCGCAGCGCGACATTGCCGGCCAGCGTGATCACGCGGCGATTGAAATCATAGATCGCCACATCGCCGCGCGCGCTTTCGTTGCCGCGGGTGACCGAAACGCCGCCGGTGGCATCGATCCGCTGGATCTGCAGGCTGCCGTTATCGGTGAAGGCCACGGTCGTGCGATCTGCCGAAAGGCTCAGCCCGCCCTGGCTGATCCGGACATTGCCAGCCAGCACCACCCGGTCCTGCCGGTCCTGCAATTCCATCCGGTCGGCGGCATAGCTGACCGGGGCATCGGTGTTATGGCCGCCCAGCACCTGGGCATCCGACTGACCGATAGCAATCAATCCGACTGCACCGATCGCAAACCCGCCAAGCAGCGATCGCAACGCGATATGGGCAAGCGGTGCTTCGGCCATCACGGCATCCTTATCTGGCCCGGGCGCATGATCAGCCGGGCATTGCCTTCCAGCGCGACAGTGCGCGCATCCAGATCCACAACTAACCGCTCGGCCGAGAAAGTGCCAGCCGGTATCGCCCCGCTGACTCCGCCTGCGCCGACTGCACGCTGCGCTCCGAGATCGATTGCTACCCCGGCCAGCTGCATGCGATACCCATCAGCGGCGGTAAAGGTCACCGGCCCGGTGACCTGCACCTGTTCGCGGTCATAATCGTAACTGCCACCCTTGGCCGAGAGCTCCGCTGGGCCCTCTGCCATCAGGATGCGGGCGACGATGCCCTCCATCCGCACCACCGGATCGGCAGCGGAAATTTGCACGGCGTTGGCGGCCGTGACCGTGAAGGGGCGCCGCTGATTGTCCTCGCCCCGGTACATGGCATTGGCGACACGCAGCCGCTCTTCGGTCACCGCCACCTTGGTCCGGTCAAGCAGGAAACTGATCTCGCCGCGCGGGAACAGCGGGCCGATCACCATAGCGGCCACAACCACGCCCACCGCACCGGGCAGCCAACGCGCCAGGTTGCGCACCAGGCGATCGTGCGATCCTCCCGGCGCGGCCCAGTGGCGGCGCTTGTCACGAATTTCGTCGGCGGCTTCGGTCATGGGTTGGGGCGCAATCCGTCAGCTCATGCTTCGTGGCTGAAGATGTCCTTGTCAGCCCAACCCATCAGGTCGAGCCGGGCACGGTGTGGCAGATAATCGAAGGCAGCCTGCGCGGCTTCGGCGCGACCTTCCCGCTCCAGCCGCTCGACCAGGATCGCGTGCATGGCATGGAGAAAGCGGACGTCGGATGCTGCATAGTCCAGCTGAGCCTCGCTCAGCATCGGGCCACCCCAGTCGCTCGACTGCTGCTGTTTCGACAGCTCCTTGCCCAGCAGTTCTCGGACCAGATCCTTCAGGCCGTGGCGGTCCGTGTAAGTGCGAACCAGCTTGCTGGCGATCTTAGTGCAGAACACCGGCGTGGCGGTCACGCCCAGGTAGTGCTCGATTGCGGCCAGGTCGAAGCGGGCGAAGTGGAACAGCTTGATCCGCGCCGGATCGGCCAGCACGGCCTTCAGGTTGGGGGCGGCATAGTCCGATCCGGGTGCGAACCGGACCAGATGTTCATCGCCCGAACCATCCGACAGTTGCACCAAGCAAAGCCGGTCGCGCGGGGTGATCAGCCCCATGGTTTCGGTATCGACCGCGATCGGGCCGGGCGCAAAGACATCGCCGGGGAGGTCTTCTTCGTGGAGATGGACAGCCATAGATCAAGGTGCTTAGGCCGATTGCTGCCGGGATGAAAGCCCCCGGTAGGAGCGAGACGGCGATGGCGAATGGCGATGCGGTTCCGGAGAGCTGGCGGGCAGTGCTCGATCCGGTCCTGGCCAGTCCGAAGTCGCGGCAGCTCGGTGGCTTTCTCAAGGCCGAGGAAGCGGCCGGCAAGGCGATCTACCCGCCGCGCGGCAGCCGCCTCGCTGCCCTGGCACTGACGCCGCTCGATGCCGTCAGGGTCTTGATCCTGGGGCAGGACCCCTATCACGGACCGGGTCAAGCCCATGGCCTGTCGTTCTCGGTGCAGGACGGGGTGCGCGTGCCGCCCAGCCTGGTGAACATCTACAAGGAACTGGGGAGCGACCTGGGCTTGCCGGTCCCGAGACATGGCAACCTGTCTGGCTGGGCCAGGCAGGGTGTGCTGCTGCTCAACGCTGCGCTGACCGTGGAAGACGGTCAACCCGGCTCACACCAGGGCCGCGGCTGGGAAGAGATCACCGATGCCGTTGTCGCCGCCGTTGCCGCCAAGGCAGAACCTTGCGTCTTCCTGCTGTGGGGCAGCCATGCCCAGCGCAAGGCGCAGTCGGTGCCGGGGCTGATGACCAGCCACCACCTCGTGCTGAATGCGCCACATCCCAGCCCGCTCTCGGCCCACCGCGGTTTCCTGGGCTGCCGCCACTTCAGCCAGGCCAATGCTTTCCTGGAAGCCCGGGGACGGGGCGGGGTGGACTGGGCGCTCTAGCGCGGAAAGCAGCCGGCTAACCGGCGCAGGATTCCATTGGCCAACCTCGGCCCCAGCTCGGGCCCCTGCTCCGGATAGAGATAGGGCTCGATCAGTTCGGCCTCAATCACCGCCAGACATCCATCCTCGAGCCGGACCATGTCGATCCGGGCATAAAGCGGCGGCTGGTCGAACGGCAGCAGCGCCAGGATTGCCTCGGCAGCAGCGCGGTCCTCAGCCGCCGGATCAACCGGTGTTTCGGTTCCGCCATAAAGAGACTGGATCCGATAGTCGTCGCCTTTCGCCCGCTTGATCAGGGCGTGGCTCAAGGCTCCGTCGATAAAGATGAAGCTCAGCTCGCCCTCGCGCTGGATCGCGGGAAGGAAGGGCTGGATCATTGCTGGCTGATCCATTGCCCAGTCGGCAGCTGGCGGGGCATCCCGGGTGAAGCTGTCCTGTCCGACTGCGCCGGCACCAACCCGACGCTTCACCACCACGCGATCCGTACCGAAGTGATCGAAGGCGGCCCGGATATGGTCAGGTCCGGCTCGTTCCAGCCAGAGCGTGGGAATGGTCATCGCCCCGCGCTCGTTGAGTTCTTTCAGATAGAGCTTGTCGGCATTCCAGCACACTACCTCCAGCGGATTGCAGACGATCACCCCGGCTGCCTCCAGCGCGCCGAGTCGCTCAAGAAATTCGTCCTTGGCTTCGGTGTAATCCCAGGGGGTGCCCAAGATCGCCAAGTCAAAGGCCGCCAGCTGGTCTAGCGGCGCCCGCCAGTCGATGTCCTGCACCGCAGCCCGATCGCCCAGGCCATCCCGCAATGCACCCAGATAGAGATCGTGCTCAAAGGCATCGGGACGCCGGGTTGGCGAGCCGGGCAGGGTGGTCGGGCAGGCAAGAAAGGCAATCTTCGGCACGGGCAAGCTTTCATTACGGATCATTGGCCATCTTCCATCTGGCAGGTCGCCAGACAACACCTATCTCGCGCCCAACAGCGATCCCGACGGATCGGACCCGGAGACAGGCAATGATCGAACTTCGCCCCTTCGCCACGCTCGGCGCGGCAAACCATGGCTGGCTGGATGCCCGCCACCACTTTTCCTTTGCGAACTATCACGATCCGGCGCGGACCCAGTGGGGTGCGCTACGCGTCTGGAATGACGATGCGATTGCCGCGAAAAGCGGCTTTCCGCCGCATCCGCACCAGGACATGGAGATCATCACCTATGTCCGGCAGGGCGCAATCACGCACCAGGATAGCCTGGGTAACCGGGGCCGCACCGAAGCCGGCGATGTCCAGGTGATGAGCGCCGGCACTGGCATCCGCCACGCCGAATACAACCTGGAGGATGAGGAATGCCGCCTCTTCCAGATCTGGATCGTGCCGGATCGCGGCGGTCATGCCCCCAGCTGGGGCACGCGTCCCTTCCCGAAGGACAGCCGTGACGGGCGGTTCGAAGTGCTCGCCTCGGGCCTGCCGGGCGATGCCGAGGCGCTGAAGATCAACACCAACGGGCGGGTCGCCGCAGTCTTCGTCAAGGCGGGGGAGACCGTGCGTTATGACACCACGCCTGATCGGCACCTCTACCTTGTCCCCGCGACCGGGCGGGTGCGGATCGGCGCAGTGGAAGCGTCGGCGCGCGATGGCGTGGCGATAACCGGCGAAAGCCTGATCGAAGTCACCGCGCTGGAAGACGCCGAACTGGTAATGGTTGACGCGGCCTGATCGGCCCGGCGAACTGTCAGCTTAGCGCGGCAGTTCGCTGACGCCCATGAGGGCTTCATCGACTGCGCGGGCGGCCTGCCGCCCTTCGCGGATCGCCCAGACCACCAGGCTCTGCCCGCGGCGCATGTCGCCGCAAGCGAAGATCTGTGGATCGCTGGTGCGATAGTCGATGACATTGGCGGCGACGTTGCCGCGCCCGTCCAGCGCAACTCCGGCCTGGTCAAGCAGACCCTGCTTGATCGGACCAAGGAAACCCATCGCCAGCAGGACCAGGTCGGCCTTGAGCACGAATTCGCTGCCGGCAACTTCCTGCATCCGGCCATCGACCCATTCGATGCGCACGCATTCAAGGCCTGTCACATCGTTTTCGCCGATCACCCGCTTGGCCAGGACCGACCAGTCGCGCTCGACGCCTTCCTCGTGGCTGCTCGAGGTGCGCAGCTTGAGCGGCCAGTCGGGCCAGGTCAGCGCCTTGTCTTCCTTTTCGGGGGGCTTGGGCATGATCTCGAGCTGGGTGACCGATGCCGCACCCTGGCGGTTCGAGGTGCCGACGCAGTCCGATCCGGTATCGCCGCCGCCGATCACGATCACGTGCTTGCCGGTGGCAGTCAGGGTGCCGCGCGGGGCGGCGCGCAGTTCGTCATCGCCGGCCACGCGCTTGTTCTGCTGGGTCAGGAACTCCATCGCCAGACGCACGCCGGGGAGTTCGGCGCCGGGGATGTCGAGCCGGCGTGGCTCTTCCGCGCCGCCGGCCAAGACCACCGCGTCGAAGTTTTCCTTCAGCGATTCGATCGAAACGTGGACGCCAACCTCGGTCGAGGTGCGGAACTGCACGCCTTCGGCTTCCATCTGGACCAGCCGCCGGTTGATCAGGTGCTTTTCCATCTTGAAGTCGGGGATGCCATAGCGAAGCAGGCCGCCGGCGCGGTCGTTCTTTTCGAACACGGTCACCGAATGGCCGGCACGCGCGAGTTGCTGCGCGGCGGCGAGGCCGGCCGGGCCGGAGCCAACCACAGCCACGGTCTTGCCGGTGCGCTTGGATGGCACCTGTGGGTGGATCCAGCCGTTTTCCCAGCCCTTGTCGACGATGGCGCATTCGATCGACTTGATCGTCACCGGTTGGTCGACGATGTTCAGCGTGCAGGCTGCCTCACAGGGAGCGGGGCAGATCCGGCCAGTGAATTCGGGAAAGTTGTTGGTCGAATGCAGCACTTCCAGCGCATTCAGCCAGTCACCTTCATAGACCAGGTGGTTCCAGTCCGGGATGATGTTGTTCACCGGACAGCCGTTATGGCAGTACGGGATGCCGCAGTTCATGCAACGCGAAGCCTGCGCCTTCAGCGCGGGTTCGGGATGCGGCACCACGAATTCCTTGTAGTGCTTCAGGCGCTCCTTCGGATCGGCATAGGTGCGATCCTGGCGGTCCAGCTCGAGAAAACCGGTTTCCTTGCCCATCGTACCTGTCCTTATTCCGCAGCCACCGAGGCGGCTTCCAGCCGCTCGGCTTCGAGTTGCTTCAACGCCCGCGCGTAATCCTTGGGCATGACCTTGACGAACTTGCCAAGCGCATTGCTCCAGTCATCCAGGAGGGTGCGGGCACGCTTGCTGCCGGTGTGGAGGTGGTGGCGCTCCAGCAGGATGCGCAGGCGCTCGGCATCGTGCCGCAGCATGTCACCCATGCCGAAGTCCTCGACCGAGCGCGGGCGCTGCTGCGGCCGGCCGGCGCCGTCCTCCTCGTCCCGATCACCTGGAATCGGCAGGAGATCGACCTGAGCCGGGTTGCATAGCTGGGTGAACTCGCCGGCCTCGTCATAGACGTAGGCCACGCCGCCAGACATGCCCGCGGCAAAGTTGCGTCCGGTGCGGCCAAGTACAACCACCACGCCGCCGGTCATGTACTCGCAGCCGTGGTCGCCGGTTCCTTCGACCACGGCAATCGCGCCCGAATTGCGGACTGCGAAGCGCTCCCCGGCGACGCCGTTGAAGTAGGCCTCGCCAGCGATCGCGCCGTAAAGCACGGTATTGCCGACGATGATGTTCTGGCTCGCCTCGCGTTCGACATGGCCGGGCTGCCGCACGATTACGCGGCCACCGGACAGGCCCTTGCCCACATAGTCATTGGCATCGCCGGTCAGGTCGAGAGTGACGCCATGTGCCAGGAAGGCGCCGAAGCTCTGCCCGGCAACGCCGGTCAGGCGGATCGCGATGGTGTTGTCGGGCAGGCCGGCATGGCCATGGCGCTTGGCGACTTCGCCCGAAAGCATCGCACCGACCGTGCGGTTGACGTTGATCACCTTCCGCTCGATCACCACCGGCTGCTTCTTGTCCAGCGCATCGGCAGCAGCGGCAATCAGCTCGTTGTCGAGCGCCTTTTCAAGGCCGTGGTCCTGGGTCTGCGACCAGCCGAGCGAGGGGCTGTCGCCCAGCGGAACCTGATGGAGAATCCGGCTGAGGTCGACGCCCTTGGCCTTCCAGTGGTCAATCGCCTGCTTCATGTCGAGCCGGTCAACCCGGCCGACCATCTCGGCGACGGTGCGGAAGCCCATTTCAGCCATGATCGCCCGCAGTTCTTCGGCGACGAAGAAGAAGTAGTTGATCACGTGCTCGGGCTGGCCGGTGAAGCGCGCGCGCAGTACCGGGTCCTGGGTGGCGACGCCAACCGGGCAGGTGTTAAGGTGGCACTTGCGCATCATGATGCAGCCGGCGGCGATCAGCGGCGCGGTGGCAAAGCCGAACTCGTCCGCGCCGAGCAGCGCCGCCACGGCGACATCGCGCCCGGTGCGCAGACCGCCATCGGCCTGGACCGCGATGCGGCTGCGCAGGTTGTTGAGGATCAGCGTTTGCTGGGTTTCAGCGAGGCCGATTTCCCAGGGGCTTCCCGCATGCGTCAGCGAGGTCAGCGGCGAAGCGCCGGTCCCGCCTTCGTAGCCTGAGATCGTCACGTGATCGGCGCGGGCCTTGGAGACACCAGCGGCAACCGTCCCAACGCCGACTTCGGAGACCAGCTTGACCGAGATGCGCGCGCCGCCATTGACGTTCTTGAGGTCGTGGATCAGCTGGGCCAGATCCTCGATCGAGTAGATGTCATGGTGCGGCGGGGGCGAGATCAGGCCGACGCCGGGGGTCGAGTGGCGGGTCTTGCCAATCACCTTGTCGACCTTGTGGCCCGGCAGCTGGCCGCCTTCGCCGGGCTTGGCACCCTGGGCCATCTTGATCTGAATGTCGTCGGCATTGACCAGATATTCGGTCGTCACGCCGAACCGGCCCGAGGCGACCTGCTTGATCGCCGAGCGCAGCGAATCCCCATTGGGCAGGGGCTTGAAGCGGTCCGGTTCCTCGCCGCCTTCGCCGGTGTTCGACTTGCCGCCGATCCGGTTCATGGCGATGGCGAGCGTGGTGTGCGCTTCACGGCTGATCGAGCCGAAGCTCATTGCGCCGGTGGCGAAGCGCTTGACGATCTCGCTGGCCGGTTCGACTTCGCTGATGTCGAGCGGCTTGTCAGCCGGCTTGAACTCCATCAGCCCGCGGATGGTCAGCATCCGGGTCGACTGGTCGTTGATGGTTTGGGCGAACTCGCGGTACTTGTCGGACACATTGCCGCGCACCGCGTGCTGCAGGGCAGCGATGTTTTGTGCGGTCCAGGCGTGCTCCTCGCCGCGCAGGCGCAGACCATACATCCCGCCAACGTCGAGCATCGACTTGTAGATCGGGTTGTCGCCATAAGCCGCATGGTGGCGGCGCACGGTTTCCTCGGCCACTTCGGCCAGCCCAATCCCCTCAATCGTGGTGGCGGTCCCGGTGAAGTACTTCTCGATAAACTGGCTGGAGAGGCCAACCGCATCGAAAATCTGCGCGCCGCAATAGGACTGGTAGGTGGAGATGCCCATCTTGGACATGACCTTAAGGATGCCCTTGCCCACTGCCTTGATGTAGTTCTTTTGCACCGTCTTGGCGTCGAGCGGCATCTCCTTGCGCACTCGCAGCTCTTCCAGCGTCTCGAAGGCGACATAGGGATTGATCGCCTCAGCGCCGTAGCCCGCGAGCACGCAGAAGTGGTGCACTTCGCGCGCTTCGCCGGTCTCTACGACCAGGCCGGTCTGCATGCGCAGGCCCTGGCGGACGAGGTGATGGTGGACCGCGGCGGTGGCCAGCAGCGCCGGCATCGGGATGCGGTCAGGGCCTTGGGCGCGGTCGGACAGGATCAGGATATTCTTGTCCTGCAGAACGGCTTCGGTTGCCGCCCAGCACATTTCCTTGATCGCCATTTCGAGGCCTGCCGGGCCGCTGGCAGCATCCCAGGTGGTGTCGATGGTTTCGGTCCGGAAGGCGCCGTCCAGCGCCGCCTCGACCGAGCGGATCTTAGCGACGTCCGCGTTAGTCAGGATCGGCTGGTCGACCTCCAGGCGCTTGTGCGTCCCGGCTTCCATGCCGAGCAGATTGGGGCGCGGGCCGATCATCGAAACCAGGCTCATCACCAGTTCCTCGCGGATCGGGTCGATCGGCGGGTTGGTGACCTGGGCGAAGTTCTGCTTGAAGTAGTCGTAGAGCAGGCGGCTGCGGTTGGAGAGGACCGCGATCGGCGTATCCGTGCCCATCGAGCCGAGCGGATCGTCGGCGTTCTGGGCCATCGGCTCCAGGAAGCGTGAGAGGTCTTCCTGAGTGTAGCCAAAGGCCTGCTGGCGATCGAGCAGCGTCGTGGTTTCCTGAGGCAGTGCAGCCAGTTCCGGCTCGACCACCTCAAGATCTTTGAGCTTGTACTGCGCGGCCTCCAGCCAGGCCTCGTAAGGCTCTGCCGCAGCGAGCGAGGCCTTGAGCTCCTCGTCCTCGATGATCCGCCCCTCGGCGAAATCGATCAGCAGCATGCGGCCCGGCTGGAGCCGCCACTTGCGGACGATGTTGTCTTCCTTGATCGGCAGCACGCCGGATTCCGACGCCATGACGACAATGTCATCGTCAGTGACGACGAACCGGGCCGGGCGCAGACCGTTGCGGTCCAGGGTCGCGCCGATCTGGCGGCCATCGGTAAAGGCTACAGCGGCCGGGCCGTCCCACGGCTCCATCAGCGCGGCGTGATATTCGTAGAAGGCGCGGCGCTTGGCATCCATCAGCGGATTGCCGGCCCAGGCCTCGGGGATCAGCATCATCACCGCGTGTGCCAGGCTGTAGCCACCGGCCAGCAGCAGCTCGAGCGCGTTGTCGAGGCAGGCCGTGTCCGACTGGCCGTGCGGGATCAGCGGCCACATCTTGTCGAGATCCGCACCCAGCAGTTCGCTTTCCATCGTGCGGCGGCGGGCGTTCATCCAGTTGACGTTGCCGCGCACGGTGTTGATTTCGCCGTTGTGGGCGATGAAGCGATAGGGGTGCGCCAGCTTCCAGCTGGGGAAGGTGTTGGTGGAGAACCGTTGGTGAACCAGCCCCAGTGCCGAAACGCAGTCCGGATCGCGCAGGTCGTCATAGAACGAGCCGACCTGCGTTGCCAGCAGCAGGCCCTTGTAGACCACCGTCCGGCTGGAGAAGCTGGGCATATAGAGATCGGCGATCCCCGGCATCCCATGCTTTTCGGCCAGCGCTGCCAACGGATTCTGAGTTTGCTTGCGGATCGCCAGGATCTTGCGCTCGAAGGCGTCCTGGTCGGCGCAGTTCTCGCCACGGGCGACGAAACACTGGCGGATGACCGGCATCTGTTCGCGCACCGTCTTGCCAAGTCCTTCGGTGGTCACCGGCACATCGCGCCAGCCGATCAACCGCTGACCTTCTTTGGCGATGAACTTTTCGAAGGTGCCAACGATGAATTCGCGGCTGGCCTGATCCTGTGGCAGGAAGCACATGGCGACTGCATAGTCGCCCTCGGCCGGCAGCTTCAGGCCTTCCTGGTCTGCCCACTTGCGAAACAGCGTGTCGGGGGTCTGGATCAGAATGCCAGCGCCATCGCCCAGCAGCGGATCGGCGCCGACAGCCCCGCGGTGGTCCAGATTCTTCAGAATTTCGAGCGCCTGGGTTACGATCGCATGGCTTTTGGCGCCCTTGATATGGGCGACAAAGCCGACGCCACAGGCGTCATGTTCGTTGCGCGGATCGTAAAGCCCTTGCGGCGCCGGATAACCCATCGAAACCCATCCTGTCTTCCGCCGATTCCCTTGATTCGAGCCCCGGCGGGCACAAACGGCGGAAAACCGGCAATTAAGCGCAAGCATCCTCACCGCAGAAAGCAGTGAAAATTGCGCGAACTATTCCAATGAAGACAGGAAACTGTTTTTGCAACTGCGAAGAAGACAAGAAAGCCTTGGGGTCAGGCAAGCCGGGCTGTGAATAGGATTGCGCCCGGGAAATGACCAGCGGGATCAGGCCGCGCCGCTCATCCGCTGCAGACTGGCAAGCGCGGCGCGCAGGGCTTGTTCAGCCTCGGCCGGATCGATGGCCGGAGCCAGCGTGGCGGCCAGGGGGGTGCCGGGAGCAACGCCTTCAAGACGGTCGAAGGGGCGTAGCGGCACTTGCAGAGCCGATGTCGCGCTGATCGGAGCCGAGAACGGCGTAGCGGTGGCGATGCCCTGGCCCGGGAAGATTACCA
>Ga0315900_10001982_pt1 | contig 32148 bp, 29 predicted proteins | sample LakEriMetagenome_FD_203521 | JGI IMG/M metagenome (GOLD analysis project Ga0315900, IMG submission 203521) | Freshwater fungal communities from buoy surface, Lake Erie, Ohio, United States - Buoy 12 MA114 | ecosystem: Environmental > Aquatic > Freshwater > Lake > Lake biofilm | place: USA: Lake...
GTCGGGCGCTTGGTGACGGCCGCGATGCGCGTGATGCTGATGCTGCTGGTGTTGGTGGCCAGGATGCACCCGGCCGGGGCATGGCCGTCCAGGTCGCGGAAGATGTTCAGCTTGAGGTCCACGTTCTCGGTGGCCGCTTCCACCACCAGTTCGGCCTCCTTCACGCCGGCGGCCATGTCGGTGGATGTGGTCAGCAGGGCCAGCGCGGCCGCCTTCTGTTCCTCGGTCATCGTGCCTTTGGCCACCTGGCGGTCCATGTTCTTGCCGATGGTCGCCAGGGCTTTGTCCAGGCTGGCCTGGGCGATGTCCACCAGCGTTACGCGATGCCCGCTCTGGGCGAAGACATGGGCGATGCCGTTGCCCATCTGGCCGGCGCCGATCACAGTGATGTTCATGGGTGCAAGGAATGAGGCGCAAATGTAGGCGGGTGAGCCGCTCCGGTTTGTTGGGTCGCAGGCTTCTCTTAAATTGGGACGCACCTCCAAACCACCGGACATGACACGAACCACTACGCTTGCCCTTTCGCTTGCACTGGTCACCGCACTCAACGCCCAGCAGGTCTTGTTCGAGGAGACCTTCGAAGGGGCTGTCCCAGCGTTCACGTTGAACACCACGGACCAGGGGTCCTCCGCTGGTGGGGCCAACACCTGGGTGATCAATGCGGCCTACACCGGAGGAAGCGGTACGCTCGACTGCCTGGGCTTCCCGTTCGGCTTCACGGTGAACAATACCCCCGGACAGCCGGGTGGTGTGACCGCGGCGAACGGCAGTTATCTCCATACCCTCAGTTTAGCCGCGGCCAACAGCGGCATCCAGAACTGCTGCTTCGCTGCGGCCGATGGGATCTGCACACCGCCGGGTAACCTGTTCGCGCGTATGAACACGGATGTGAGCACGATCGGGTCGGCCAACGCCACCCTTTCGTTCTGGTGGTTGTGTGGAGGTGGCACCAGCAATTACGGCGAGGTGTATTACAGCACCAACGGGGGAAGCTCTTGGACGCTGATCAGCGCGCCGATCGCGCAGTACCGCAACCAGCCCACCTGGGTGCAGCAGACCATCACGCTTCCCGAGCTCGGTGGGCATGCGACCTTGCGTTTCGGGTTCCGCTTCGTGAACGGCACCACCCTCTCGGCCAGTGATCCGGGCTTCGGCATCGATGATATGCGCGTCTCCGTGCCCGGCGTGGTCACCAACAGCATCGTCACGGGCGTCGTGCCCGATCCGGTGCTGTGCCAGGGCGCTTCCACGGGTGTTCCATACACCGCCAATGGCACCTGGTCCGCAGGGAATGTCTTCACCCTCCAGCTTTCGGATGCCACCGGGAGTTTCGTGGCGCCGGTCGCCATCGGTACCCTCGTGTCCACCAGCTCAGGCACAGTGACGGGGATCATACCCATGGGTACGCCTCCGGGCACGGGTTACCAGTTCCGGGTGGTGTCCAGTGACCCCGCCACGGTGGGCAGTGTGGGCACCACCACCCATCAGGTCGTCCCCGCTCCTGCGGCCGGTGGGGATGCCGCCCTGAACGTGTGCGCCAATTCAGGCAGCTATGCGCTGATCGACGCGCTAACCGGTACGCCGGCCACCTGTGGAGCCTGGACCCGTCCGGATGGTCAACCGTTCAACGGGGTGTTGAACAGCGCCACGGACCCCGCCGGAGTGTACACCTACACCACCAATTGCCCCGGAGGATGCCCGCAGGACGCGGCCACGGTCACAGTGTCCTATCTCCCTGCTCCGAACGCGGGGGGCGATGTCGTCACTTCCACTTGCAGCGACGCACCTCCCGCTGATCTTTCCGAGTTCGTCAGCGGTGGAAGCACGGATGGAGCGTTCTTCCTGAACGGATCCCCGGCCACCACCCTGCAGCTCACGCAGCCTGGCGTCTATGCCCTTGTGTATGTGGTAGCCGGAACGGGCGGCTGCCCAAGCGATACGTCGAGCATCACCGTGACCGTGAACGCCGCGCCCGTCGCTGGTGAGAGCACGTCCTTCACCGCCTGTATCAACGATGATCCCGTCGCCCTGTTCGACCTGCTCGCCGGAGCAGAGGAGGGAGGCAGCTGGAGCGGGCCGGGCGGTGCGGCCTTCAACGGTACCCTGGTCCCCGCCACCGGCACATCGGGTCTCTACACCTATACCGTGCCGGGCATACCGCCCTGCGAGGAAGCGGTGGCCTTCGTGGCCGTGGTGATCGACCCCTGTGCGGGCGTGAACGAGCAGCATGCAGGGACAGGCGCTCGTTGGATGGGCCAGTGGGGCGATGAGCAGGTATTCAGTGGTGTGCCGCAGGATGCACTGCTCACCATGTTCGGTCCGAACGGCCAGCAGGTGGCCATTGAGGTGAGCGACCGGCAGGACGGTGTTGTGCGGATCCGTCCGCGCCATGCGGTCGCGGGCCTGCACCTGCTCCACGTGGTGGATGATCGTGCAGTCCAGGTGGTGCGGCTCGTGCACGTGGTGCGTTGAGGTAGAGGCCTGTGCACAAGTTGTGCAAAAGGTGAAGCTCGAAAAGTTGCGATCCCCTGCACCCTCGCGGTAGTATCGCATGACCAACGTTCTTTTCGTTCCGCGGTCTCGTGCCACTGGCACGACCAGGAAAAGGGATCATCGGCAGGTCGGTGGATGTACGTCCCCGATCGGAGCTTGGTAAGAAGTTCCAGCCTCGGTCCCGGGTAACGTGCCAGACGGTACCCTGAATGGGCCGTACCGGATGTCCTCATCCGGCGGACGAATGGAGCAGGCATGCGCTGTGGGCTACGGCCTGTGGCGGATGGGAGCGGGGATCGCCGATCAGGTGGTCCCCGCTTCATTTTTTCATCCTGTTGCACCACGCTTCATGCCCGCTTTACGCAGGCGTGATGAACACGATCGATCGTGGATAAGTGCGATCCGCGTTCACCGGTGTTCCCCTGTGCACCCGGGTACATTTGGTCAACACCGTTCCTTGATCGAATGAGAAAAAAAGACCGGAAGATCTTCGTACTGGACACCTCCGTGATCCTTTACGACCACTCGGCCATCGAGAACTTCGAGGAGCACGACGTGGCCATCCCCATACAGGTGCTGGAGGAGCTGGACACCTTCAAGAAAGGCAACGACACCATCAACTATGAAGCGCGCGAGTTCATTCGCCATTTGGACGACATCGCCAAACGCGACGTACTGACCGATTGGATACCGCTGAACGGCCCCACCCGTGGCAAGTTCAAGGTCGTGGCCAAGCACGACCTGAACGGGGTGGACGCCACCAAGGTGTTCGATGACGCGAAGAACGACCACCAGATCCTCAACGCGACCCTGACGTTGCAGCGTCAGAACAAGGACCGCAAGGTGATCCTGGTGACCAAGGACATCGCCCTGCGCCTCAAGGCCAAGAGCCTGAACATCCTGGCCGAGGACTACCTCACCGGCAAGGTGCGCGATGTGAAGGAGAAGCTCTATACGGGCCGCACCGTGCACGATGAGTTCCCCGAGGAGATGATCGACCGGCTCTTCTCCGAAGGCAGCATTTCCGTGAACGACATGGGGCTGGAGAAACCGCGCGGCAATCACTTCTTCATCCTCAAGCACAAGAAGAAGAGCATCCTGGCCAAGTTCGATCCGCGCACCGGCAGTGTGGACCGCGTGGAGAAGCAGAGCGTGTTCGGCATCGGCCCCAAGAACGCCGAGCAGGCGCTGGCCATGAGCGCCCTGCTCGACCCCGAGATCAAGCTGGTGACCCTGCAGGGTGCGGCGGGCACGGGCAAGACCCTGCTGGCCCTGGCCTGCGCGCTGGAACAGCGCCGCGAGTACCGGCAGATCTACGTGACGCGCCCCGTGGTGCCGCTCAGCAACAAGGACATCGGCTACCTGCCCGGCGACATCCAGAGCAAGCTCGATCCCTATATGCAGCCGCTGTGGGACAACCTGAAGCTGATCAAGGGGCAGTTCGAGAAGCATGATAGCACGCCAAAGCGCATCGACGAGATGCTCGAGAACGAGAAGATCGCGATCGCGCCGCTGGCCTACATCCGCGGACGCAGCCTGGCCAACATTTTCTTCATCGTGGACGAGGCGCAGAACCTGACACCACTGGAGGTGAAGACCGTGATCAGCCGCGCAGGGGAAGGCACCAAGATCGTCTTCACGGGCGATGTGCACCAGATCGACACACCCTTCCTGGACACCGAGAGCAATGGGCTCAGCTACCTCATCGACAAGGCCAAGGGCGATCCGCTTTTCGCACACATCACCTTGGAGAAGGGCGAACGCAGCCCGCTGGCCAACCTGGCCAATGAACTGCTCTGATCATCACCGAACGTGAAAAAGCAGGAAGGCGGCCCGGGAGGCCGCCTTCCTGCTTTCAGGTGGGACCTGATGTCAGAACAGCTCCTTCACCTCGATGAAGGCAAAGTCGAGCTTGAAGAAGCTCTGGTAATCCTTGCCGGTCTCGGCCATCTCCTCATCGCCGGTCTCGTAATGCCAGTTCACCTGTACGCGTTGCCCGCGCTCGGTCACGGCATCCAGCTTCTGGAAGATGTTGTAGAGGTGCTTGGACGAGCTGGTATCCAGGTAGTCCAGCCGCATGTTCACCGTGGTCTCGCGCTGGGGCGCCCGCAGGTACTCATCCAGCCAGTTGTAGACGCGGTTGTAGAACTGCTCGGAGTTCTGGGGCAACGACCGTCCGATGAACTCCATCAGACCCTGGTCCAGGTCGAGGTCCACCTCGGGCGAGGTCTCCGTTCGGTCGATGTGGAATCGTTTCATGGCCGCTGCATTGGTACAGGCCAAAGGTCCTGTACCCGGCAGGGCTGGAAGGTGCGATCGCCAGGCCGGGCATCAACAGCCCGGTGTTGATGCGCTCAGCGGCTCCGGTACTCGGTGAGGATCTCGTGGTCCGACGGCAGGATGATCTCCGTGTCGTTCACGCGGCGGGCCCAGTAGATGTATTTGCCCGTGCCCTGGCAGGCGAAGACGGTGAGCACCTCGTTGGCGGAAAGGGTCTTCACCGGGAAGATGCGCCACGTGCCACCTTTCTCCTGCACGGCCACTTTCACCTCCACCAGGTCTGAGCAGGTGTTCTTCAGGTCCACACTGTAGGTCCCGCTGAAATCCCGTTTGTAGCCGTCCTTGTAGATCTCGCACTTCTCGCAGGGCGCTCCCCAGCGGCTGGCGGTCTTCACCAGGCAGTCGGCCTGTGGCAGGTCCTGCGCACCGGCGAAGAACGCGAGCAGGATCGCCAAGGCCAGCAGGAGTATCTTCTTCACGGTCATTTGCAGCGGTTGTTGGTCAGGATGATCTTGGCCTCGCCGTTGCCCATGCGCTGGCTTGTGCGCCAGGCCTTGCAGGCAGCGGCCATGTCGCCGGTCGCCTTGCGGGCCCATCCGATGTTGTTCCAAGCCTCCTCATTCCGGGGGTCAAGGCTAATGACCTTTTCCAGGTCGACCAAGGCGAGTTCGGGCTTTCCGGCCTTCAGATATGAACTACCTCGTGTGGTATACGCCAGGGCATGTGCAGGTTCCCGATCGATCACCACGGTGAGGTCGGTGATCGCTTCGTCGTAACGCTTCAGGATGTTCAGGCAGAAGGCCCGGTGCAGGAAGGCGTTGAGGTTGCCCGGGTCGGCCTTGATCGCTTCCGTGAAGAGACGCACGGCCTCCTCATGGTCCCCACGCCGATAGGCTTGTTCGCCCAACGCGTACATGTCCGCGGGCTTGACGGTGGTGCGGTTCTCGGCCAGGTATTGGGCCTGCAGGCCCACGCCGAGCACGATCGCGACGAACAGGAGGAGTTGTCTACGCATGAGGGTCGATCAGTGAAGAGGGGCTTTCCTACGGATCGCCGTGCTCAGGGTTTCAACCCTACGAGATCGGCCCCGTTGCGCATCTCGTCGAACATGGCGACCCACAGGGCCATCGTTCGTTCCTGGTCCACCTCACCGGTGGTCCACGGGAACAGTACACGGCTGGAGCGTACGGTGGCCCCTTGCGCGAAGTGCTCGCGCTCCAGGCACCGTCCCGCCTGGGTGGAACAGGTCAGTTGAAGGCCTTCCGTCCGTACCTCCACCGCCAGGTCGCCTGTCCGCATCCACCGCACAGGCAACGTTGTCCGGCTCAGTCTGCCAAGCGCATCGGTCTGCTCCACCAAGAGGTCGCCGTGCCTGTCCATCCGGAAGGTGAGCGTTCCCTGGTAGGCCGAGTCCAGCGCAGGAAGGACCGACTGGGCGCGGGTCTGCACGCACAGGAACAGGACGGGGAGTAGGCAATGGATGGTACGCATGGTCGGAACCTCTCGGACCCTTCTTACGTAGACGGGCACCGCGGGTTCGATAACCAACCACTAGCCATGCCCCGATCACTTCCCCTGCTCCGGTTCCTGATCCTTGCGCTGCTCTGGTGCGCTGCACAGGTGGTGATGGCCCAGGGCCGGTTCACCGTCAATGGCCGTTTGAAGATCGATGGAGGCGACCTGGCGGGCGCCCGTGCTGTGGTGTACAAGAACGGGGAGAAGGACCGCACCATCACGGCGAACCTCAGCAAGTTCGCGCTCGACCTGGACCTGAACGCCAACTACGTCATCTCCTTTGAGAAGGACGGCTATGTGGCGAAGAAGCTCTCGTTCAATACCAAGGTGCCTGCGGACGCAGCGACCAAGGGCTTCACGCCCTTTGAGTTCGCCGTATCGCTGTTCAAGCAGTACGACGACCTGAACCTCGTGGTCTTCAACCAGCCGGTGGGGGTGATCCGCTATGAGCCTGGTCTGGGCGATTTCGACTACGACACCGATTACACGAAGTCCATCCAATCGCAGTTGCAGAAGACATTGGCCGAGGTGGAGCGCAGGCAGAAGGAGGATGCCCAGCAGGTCGCCGCCGATGCCAAGGCCAAGGCGAAGGCCGATGCGGAAGCGAAGCGTCAAGCCGAGGCGCAGGCCGCTGCTGTCGCCAAGGCGGAGGCGGAGGCACGCAAGCAGGCGGAGGCCACGGCCAAGGCGGAACAGGCCCGGCAGCAGGCCGAGCCCAAGCGATGGGAAGCCGAAGGCGGTCGTCCCCGCTCGCCCGAACCTGCACCGGAGCCCAAGCCTGCGCCGCCACCACCCAAGGCGGCTCCTGAGCCGGTCCGGGCCAAAGCCCCCGAGCCGGTCCGCCCTGTGCGGAGTGGCACCCTGGCGCGTGCCAACGAGGGCCAGGACACGCGTCGCAGCCAGGACCCTGTGGTGGTCGAGGAGGAGTCGCCGGTGGCCATGGCCACGCCCGTGGCCCGGAAGGATGAACGGCCGAACGTGGTGCCGGTGGAGGAGGAGGTGGTCCGTCACGAGGAACTGCTCGTGGAGACCAACAAGGTCACCACGATCATTCGCTTGGAAAAGCGTGGCGTGGTGACGGAATACCGCAAGATCACGCATAAGTGGGGCACGACCTATTACTTCCGCGATGGTCTGGCCTGCTCGCAACTGGTGTATGAGCGTGAGGCGCTGGGCACCCGTCCGGAGGAGGACCGACTGGCCGGCGCCACCTCACGCGGCAAACTGCCGTGAGCCGGGCCGCCCGAACTTTGGGCCATGCCCAAGCGGACCTACCTGCGCGATGGACGGGCCCCGGTGCCGAAGGACCCGCGCACGAGCGCGGTGATGAGCCGCATCCGAGCGAAGGATACCACCCCTGAATTGATCGTCCGCCGAGCCCTCCGGGAAGGAGGCTTCACCGGCTATCGCCTGCACTATGCCAAGGCGCCTGGTCGGCCGGACATGGCCTTCGTGGGCCGCAGGGTCGCGATCTTCGTCCACGGTTGTTTCTGGCACGGGTGTCCCCACTGCCAGCCTCGTCGACCGAGGACGCACAAGGACTTCTGGAACGCGAAGCTCGACCGCAACAGGGAGCGCGATGCGGAAAAGACCCGTGCACTGAATGAGGCCGGCTGGAAGGTCTTCACGCTATGGGAATGCCGGGTGAAGCGCGCGGTGGGCAGGGAACTGGCCGGCGTGGTCCGCCTGCTGGCAACGCAACAGAGGGCTGCACAGTTCACTTCCGCGGCCCGAAAAGGCGCTGGAAGAAGCGCTTCTCGAAGGCCCAGAAAAAGCTGAACTGCCCGAAGAGCGCACCGTAGATCAGTAGCACCACGTTGTAGATCGGCAGGATCAACACGTAGTACAGCACGGTGAACAGAAAGTGCGGATCCCCTTCACCGGTCACCCAGGCCACGATCGGGCGCTTCAGGAACATCACCGTGAAACCGGTGCAGGCGAAGACCACCAGGATGATCGCCACGCGCGACGGAGGAACTCCCCAGCGGTTCCCCAAACGGGTCATCCATCCCGCCTTGCCTTCCTCCCCCGCGTTGATGCTCATGGTGTGCGCAAAGTTCGTGCTCCGGTCCTTACACAACACAGAACCCCTTGATGTGTTGGGACATCAAGGGGTTCCGTAGATCTGCTGAAGGCGTGGGTCAGGTCAATCCTGCCACTCGGCCAGGAAGAGGTTGGTCTCCCGGGTGCCGTTGTTGTTGCGGTTGCTGCTGAACACCAGGTATCGGCCATCGGGGCTGAACACCGGGAAGGCATCGAAAGTGTCGCCGAAGCTCACCTGCTCCAGGCCGGTGCCATCGATGTTGATGAGGTAGAGGGTGAACGGGAAGCCGCGCTCGCTCTTGTGGTTGCTGGCGAAGATGATCTTCTGGCCGCTCGGATGCCAGAAGGGCGCCCAGTTCGCCTGGCCCAGTTCGGTCACCTTCCGCATGTCGCTGCCATCGGCGTTGGCCACGTAGAGCTCCATGTCCGTGGGCTTCACCAGCCCATCCTTCAAGAGGGCCTTGTACTCGGCCAGCTCGGCCTCGGTCTTTGGACGGCTGGCACGCCACAACAGTTTGGTACCGTCGGGGCTGAAGAAGGCTCCACCATCGTAGCCGGGGGCATTGGTCACGCGCTTCACATCGCTGCCGTCGATGTTCATGGTGTAGAGCTCCATGTCGCCGTCGCGCATGCTGGTGAACACGATGCGGTCACCCTTGGGCGAAACGGTGGCCTCCGCGTCATAGCCAGGCGTTTTGGTCAGCTGCGTGCGGATGTTCCCTTGCAGATCGCTCACGTAGATGTCGAAGCTGGGGTAGATGGGCCACACGTACTTGCCATCGGCGCGGCGCTCGGGCACGGCCGGGCAGGTGGCGCCCGCCTCATGCGTGCTGGCGAAGAGCACCAGGCTGTCGCCCGGCATGAAGTAGCTGCAGGTGGTGCGGCCGCCTTTCACACTGATCAGGGAAGGCTTGTTGGCACGCAGGTCGTCCGTGAACGGGTTGAACACGTGGATCTGATCGCAATTCTCCCCCCAGCCCGGGTTGTTGCTCTGGAACACCAGTCGCTGTCCGTCGAAGCTCCAGTAAGCCTCGGCGTTGTCCCCTCCGAAGGTGAGCTGCTTCAAGGTCTTGAAGTGCTTCTCCGAAGGATGGATCAGGGAGTCCTTCACGGCCGTGGTGTCGGCCGTGGCCACTTCGGTGTTCGCGGTCTCGGGGGCGTTGCCGCAGCTGTGCAGCACAACAAGGGCCAGGGCGGCCAGCGGGAGGTGGTGGAGCATGTTCTTCATAAGCGGCCGCGAAACTAGCCGGTCCATCGGATGCCAACTGTCACGAACACGCCACGATGGGGCCTATCTTGACCACATGGCGATCGATGGCAAAGCCGTCAAAGGCAGGGGCAGCGCCGCGCAGGTGGCGAACCGCTTCGCCGAGCGCCATTACGCGGTATTGCATTGGGAAGGCATCGATGAGCCGGTGGAGGAGGAGGGCCGGGGCACCACCTATCTCCCCACCCATCCACGCACCATCGTAAACCGGGTCGATTCACCCGACCTGCCCTTCCGGTGGAGCATGAACCCGTACCAGGGCTGCGAGCATGGCTGCAGCTATTGCTATGCAAGGCCCACGCATGAGTATTGGGGCTACAGTGCCGGCCTCGACTTCGAACGGGTGGTGCTGGTGAAGCGGAATGCTCCGGAACTGCTGGAGCAGACGCTGCGCAAGCCGGGCTGGGAGGTCGACCCCATCATGATCTCCGGTGCCACGGACCCCTACCAGCCGGTGGAACGCCGGGAAGGACTGACGCGCCGGCTGCTCGAGGTGCTGCTACGGTACCGCCATCCGGCCGGCGTGATCACCAAGAACGCCCTGGTGTTGCGCGACCTGGACCTGCTTGCGGAACTGGCCTCGCACCGCCTGGTCACGGTGGCCATCAGCCTCACCACCCTCAACGAGGAGTTGCGCCGTCGGCTTGAACCGCGCACCAGCAGTGGCGCCAACCGGTTGAAGGCCATCGAGGCCTTGAGCCGTGCCGGTGTTCCGGTGCTCGTGATGGTGGCGCCGATCATCCCCGCGTTGAACGAACCCGAGGTGCCCACGCTGCTGAAAGCGGCCGCTGATGCCGGGGCCTTGGGCGCGGGGTATACCGTGCTGCGCACCAACGGTGCGGTGGGCGATGTGTTCGGCCAGTGGTTGCAACACCACTATCCCGACCGTGCGGCCAAGATCATGGCGCAGGTAAGCCATCTGCATGGAGGCCGCATGAGCGACAGCGTGGCCGGCAGAAGGATGAAAGGGGAGGGCGCCTACGCGGCCAACATCGCCCGGATGTTCAGCATCATGCGGCGGCGCTACTTCGAAGGCCGGTCGTTGCCCGCACTGGACCGCACCGCGTTCTCACCCCCTCCGCAAGGACAGTTGGACCTGTTCGGCACTGCAGCAGGCTGATGCAGGTGCGTCGGGCGGCTGATCATCCCGTCCGCGCTCACCGTTCGGTGCGTCCTTTCACGGCCCGCAGGTAGGCATCCAGGGTCTTCCCACGTCCCGCCTGAAGCACGCCGTTGAGCACGGCTCGTGTGTGGGAGTCCAGGATGCGTCCTTCTTCCGGATGCTTGGTGCGCTGCAGGTAGCGCTTGCCGATGGTGGTCATGGCCGTGTTGGTTGGATCAGGACAAAACTCCCCGTCCACTTCCGCTGTGGCCATACCGGGATCGGGGTATTTGGCCGCTTGTTCATCCACCGTGGATCGTGGATGAAGCGGGCCCCGTAGTTTCGTCGCATGCGCATCACCCGCAGCATCCTTGCCTTCCTCATCGTGGCCGTGATGTTCGCCGTACCGGCCCTGATCGCCGTATGGAACACCGGGCAATTGGAGCTGCACGGCTGGATGAACCGGCACCATCCCGGCTGGGCCGACCGTTTCTTCGCCGCATTCACCCACGTGGCGGACGGACTGGTCCCCACCGGTCTCGCGTTGCTGCTGTTGGCCTTCAAGGATGTGCGGTCGTTCCTGATGATGGGGCTCAGCTGCGGGCTCAGCGCCATCGTGGTCCAATTCCTGAAGCGCTCTGTCTTTGCCGACCATCACCGGCCGGCCATGTTCCAGGAGCAGCTGCAGGACCTCCATTGGGTGCAAGGCATTGAGCTGCACCACCATTACAGCTTCCCCAGCGGGCATTCCACGGCCGCCTTCGCCATGTGCCTGGCGCTTGCCGTTATCATCAACCGCACCAGTTGGGCCGTTGCACTGGCCTTCATGGCCGTGCTGCTGGCCTATTCACGCGTGTACCTGTCCCAGCATTTCACCGAGGACATCCTGGCCGGTGCGGCCTTGGGCACGGTCACGGCGCTGCTGGTGCAGCAGGTGTTGTACACCGGGCGACCTTCCTCCAAGCCGTGGATGGACCGCCGCCTGTTCCCCGCTCAGAACCAGTAACGGGCGCCGATCGCCGCGTTCAGCGACACATCCGTGTCCGGGATGAGATCGAGCACGGGCACCACTTCCAGGAAGACGTCCACCGGAGCACCGTCGAAGAGATAGGCCAGGCCCACCGGCAGGCGAACGCCCAGTTCAGCGCGGCCGCCATTATTGTCCTCCCATTTCCCGTTGTCGTAGTAGCCATTGTCGTCCCATATCCGCAACCTGGCCCCGATGCCGAAATAAAGGGGCAGCTTTCCGGTGTTCACCGGAATGAGGTCCATCTTGTGCCAGAGGTAGTCCCCGTGCATGTGGAGATACCCTCCCGGGGAGCCCAGTCCACCCCAAGCGAGGCCCATGCCAATGGCGTTCTCACCGCCCGTCCACAGTTTTCCGGATAGACCGGTGGGTTCGCCGAGCATGATGCCCAATCCGAATCCACTTTGCTGGGCCGATGCGCCCAACGTGGTCAGGAGCAGCAGGCCGGAACAGATCAACTTCTTCATGGGGCCAAAGTTGAGGTGGTGCAGTTGCGCATCCGACGTGGTTGCCACCACCCGTTTCAACGATCGGCGGTGAGGATGAGCTTCTGCCATCTGTTGAACGTTGGCATCGGCTCGATCTGACGTGCATCGTCGACGAACGATTGACATCCATCGTCGAACGAACTAAATTCATCGACTTATTTGATCGGCGTGAGCACGAAAGCACAGTTGGAAGGCGCTTTGCGCAGTACCGCGAGCAACCTGTTCGGGGTCTTCTTGATGGTGGTCCTCCTGGGGGATGGCCCCTCGTTACGGGCCCAGACCGTCCCCTCGGGCTTCAGCGATGCGTTGGTGATCGGAGGCTGGAGCGAACCGGTCGGGGCCACGTGGGATGCCAACGGCCGGATGTACGTGTGGGAGAAGCGCGGGATCGTGTGGATCGTGCAGAACGGTGTGCGGCTCACCACGCCCTTGATCGACATCAGCGCCGAGGTGGGCAACTGGCGGGACCATGGCCTGCTGGGCTTCACCCTGGACCCGAACTTCCTCAGCAATGGCCGCATCTACCTGATGTATGCCGTGGACCGGCACCACCTGATCAACTTCGGCACGGGGGCATACAGCGCCACCACCAACCAGTATTTCGCGGCCACCATCATGCGCATCACGCGCTACACCGCCACCGGTCCTGGTCTTGCCACGGCCGATCCGGCAAGCCGCTTCGTGCTGGTGGGGGAGACCCCGCAGACCGGTGTGCCGATGCTGCATGAATCGCACAGCACAGGCTCCCTCATGTTCGGAACCGATGGCACCCTGTTGGCCACCACGGGCGACGGTGCCAGCTATAACCTGGTGGATGCCGGGAGCAGCAGCGATACCTATTGGTCCCAGGCCTTGACCGATGGCATCATCCGCCCCGCCGAGAACGTGGGGGCTTTCCGCTCGCAACTGGTGAACTGCCTCAATGGCAAGGTCCTCCGCCTGGACCCGAACACCGGCAACGGCGTGGCGAGCAATCCCTGGTTCGACCCCGCGCAGCCCCGTGCGCCACGCTCCCGGGTGTGGGCACTGGGCCTCCGCAATCCCTATCGGTGCACGTTGAAGCCCGGCAGTGGCAGCACCGATCCCGCCGCCGGGGATCCCGGTACCATCTTCATCGGCGATGTGCAGTGGAACACCTGGGAGGACCTGAACGTGTGCACGGAAGGCGGGCAGAACTTCGGTTGGCCTTTGTTCGAGGGCATGGACCCGCTGAACGGGTACATGAACGTGCCCACCTACAACCAGGATGCCCCGAACCCCTTGGTGGGCGTCAACTGCACCGACGCGTACTTCCGGTTCCAGGACCTGTGCAAGCAGGAATCCCCCATCCACCTGAACGCGCATCCCAATCCGTGCGATGCGGCCCAGCAGGTGCCGCTATCGATCCCCACCTTCCACCACGTGCGCCCGGCCATCGATTGGCGGCATGGCGATCAATCCCGGTGCGGGGGCTTTGTGAACAACACGGCCGTGACCTACGACCTGGACGTGGTCGGCTCGCCGGTGCCGGGTCCACGTTTTGGAGGATTTGCCGCCATTGCAGGCCCCTGGATGGCCGGGCAGAACCTGCCAGCGGGCTACCAGAACTCCACCTTTCACGGGGATTATGCCGGCGGATGGATCCGGCGCTTCATGTTCGATGCACAGGACCGTCCTGTGAGCGTGCATGATTTCGCCACGGGGCTTGGTGCGGTCACCTGGATCGGTGCCGGACCGGATGGCTGCATCTGGTACATCAGCTACAGCAGCAATGCCGTCCGGCGCATCTGCTACACACTGGCCGTGAACCTGCCCCCTGTGGCGGTGGCCACCCAGAGCGTGCAGTTCGGCCCGGGACCCCTGAGCGTCACCTTCAACGGCAGTGGCAGTTCGGACCCGGAGAACGGTCCGCTCACCTACGCGTGGAACTTCGGCGATGGATCACCGGTGAGCACGGCCGTGTCACCCACGCATGTGTTCACCGCGCCGCCGGGTGTGCCCACGACCTACACGGTCACCCTAACGGTCACGGACAACAATGGCCAGAGCAACCAGACCCAGCTGATCGTCTCCGTCAACAACACCCCGCCGGTGGTGAACATCACCAGTATTCCTGCGGACGGCTATTACCCCGTGGGCGTGGACACCACCTATCAATTGGTGGCGGCCGTGAGCGATGCCGAGCATGGACCGGGAGCGTTGACCTACGCGTGGCGCACGACCCTTTACCACAACACCCACAACCATCCGGAGGGCGAGGACAACAACGTCACCACCAGCACGATCATCAGCGGTGTGGGCTGTGACGGTGAGACCTACTATTACATCATCTCGCTGAGGGTGACCGACGCCGGCGGGCTCAGCACCACGGTGCAGCGGCGCCTGGATCCCCGCTGTTACGCCGTCGCGCCCACTGCCGTGATCAATTCCGATGTCTATTTCGGTGCCGCGCCGCTGGTGGTGCAGATGAGCGGCACGGCATCGCACGACCCCGGTACCATCGTGTCCTACGCATGGGACTTCGGAGACGGCACCACCAGCACATCCCCGACACCCTCCAAGACCTTCACCACGTCCGGCGATCATGTGGTGATCCTTACGGTGACCGATAACGACGGACTTACCTCCACCGCTTCGCGCGTGTTCACGGTGCTCACCTATGCGGCCCCGCAGTGCGTGGGAGCCTCTGGTGGGCTGTTGCGGGAATTCTGGAACAACGTGTCCGGGGAAACGGTGAGCAGCCTCACGAGCAGTTCCAACTATCCCAACAACCCCTCCGGGACCTCGGTGCTCACCAGTTTCCAAGGCCCTACCGCCTTTGGCAACAACTACGGCACCCGGGTGCGTGGCTACATCGTGGCCCCACAGACCGGCAATTACACCTTCACGCTGACCAGTGACAACGCCAGCATCCTGTACCTGAGCCCCAACGCTGAGCCGCAGTTCATGCAGGCCATCTGCAACGTGCCTGGCTTTACCAATGAAACGGAGTACACCAAGTTTCCCACACAGGTGAGCGCTCCGGTCGCCCTGGTCGCCGGGCGTTCCTATTACGTGGAACTGCTGCACAAGGAAGGCTCATCGGGCGATCACTTTGCGGTGCGTTGGCAGACGCCATCCAACAGCAACCGGGTGGTGGTGCCTGGTTCGGCCTTGGTGCGTTGGCAGGATTGCGGTCCTAGTGTGCGCTTGCGGATGAACCTCCAAGGGCCATGGGTGCCCGGCGCCGGCCTCATGCACGACAGCCTTCGGTTGGATGGTCTGATCCCCTTGGTGGAGCCGTACACCGCGGCAGGTTTCACCATGGCGGGCGGAAGCGGTACCAGCGTTCCTGCAGCCCGCCTCACGGAGACCGGTCCGAACGCGGTGGTGGACTGGGTGCTCGTGGAACTCAGGAACAAGAACGATCCCGCCCAGATCCAGGCCACACGCCCCGCCCTGCTGGAACGTGACGGCGATGTGGTGGGCGTTGACGGGTACCGGCGGCTGATCTTCAGCCTGCCGGCCGACCAGTACTTCGTGGCCGTGCGGCACCGGAACCATCTCGGCGCGATGACCGCCACCGCCATCACCTTGGGTGCGGATGAGATCGCATTGGACTTCACCCTGGCCACCACACCGACCCATGGTGCGGAGGCCCAGTTCGCGCTGACAGGGTCCCGACGGGCCTTGTGGGCGGGGAATGCGGTGCGCGACAACAAGGTGCTGTACACGAACACCAACAATGATCGGGATGCGGTCCTGAACCAGGTGGGCGGGGTGGTGCCCACGGCCACTGTCACCGGATACCTCAACGCTGACCTGAACCTGGACGGCGTGGTGCGTTACACCGGTGGTAACAACGACCGCGACCTCATCCTGCAGAACATCGGTGGCGTGGTGCCCACGTTGATACGGAACGAGCAGTTGCCCTGAGACCCTTCCGGGATCCCGCCAATGCCGATGTCCATGCGGGCGCTTGTCATGGGCTCCGCTCCGACATGTTCAACCGCAGGTCATGGGCCAGTTGACGTGAGAATAGCTCACTGCCCTTCCGGTTCATGTGGTTGGAGTTGTAGAACAGGTCCTGTTGCAGACATATGGGGTCATCCGAGTAGTCCAACAGGGGAAGCCCGTTCGCCCTGGCCGCGGAATGGTAGACATCCAGCACCTCCTTCCGGTTCAGATAGATGCGCTGGCCCTCCAAATACTGCGGTGGGTTCACCAGAATGGTCCGAGTGCCCTCTGCGGCCCGTTCGGCCAGGAAGGCCTTGAACTGGTCCACCACGTTGCTGTCCACAGTCAGCATGATCGAGCCGTGGGTGCACTGAACCCGCTCCAGATCCTTGTTCCACACCCGGTCCATGCCCCGGTAACCCTTGGTGCGATAAGTAGGCCCATGGCGTGTGGACAAGAGGGTTGTCATCACCTCGTACAACAGCTGGGGCTTGCCAGCGTAACGTACCATGGGGATATGGTGATCGGCCCAAGTGAAACCCGCATGCCCATCCATCTGTTCCTGGAGTGAGCTGTTCCACAACATGTAGGGAAGGAACTGTTCCTTGTTGTAAACGTCGGCTCCAGGAACAAAGCCATCCATGTCGATGACAAGGATGAGCCAGCGAGGCGGGGGGTTATGCGCCCTGAACGTCGCGAAGCGGATGCGTTGCAGCGGGAAATTGTGGCCGTCCACGCCCAGGTTATAGGCCGTCACCCCCAGGGAATCCTCAATGATCATGGGGGATATTTGGACCCAAGCGCGTGAGGAACCCATAATGGCCAGGTCACATGCTGCCTTGCCTGTGCGGATGTCCCGCGTCACCTCGAACTCGCCAACACACGCGCTGGAGCGATCGAGCAATGCAGAGACGCCCAGGTCCGTGACCCATGCGGCCATGAAGAGGAATCCTCCGAACCAGGCCAAGCTTTTGAGAAAGGTGCCCAAAGGTGCTGGTCGATCTGGACCGGTGAACTGATGGGAGTGGCGGACCGAAGTCCTCCGCACCCCTTGACGCCGAAATTACGCGCCGCAGCGTATTTCAATCACAATGCGCACAACGACCGACCAGTTCAATGTGCACCTCCTGCACCGTGAAGCCCTTTGGAACGGCCGCCTTGGGCTGCTCGATCCCCGTCACACAGAAGAGCCCATCGCAGCTCGTGCACCTGAAATGGGCGTGCAGGTCATGATGGTCGTGCGCGTTGCAGGTCGGTTCACAGGTGGCATAGCGCGAAGTACCCTGCGTGTCGATCACCCGATGGACCAGACCAGCCTCCTCGAAGTTGTGCAGGACCCGGAACAGCGTCACACGGTCGGCGAGGTCGGGGAGGGCACGTTCCACATCCGCCTGCGAAAGGGCCCTGTCGCTTCCTTGGAGCAACTGGAGCACATCGCGCCGGATATCGGTGACCCGGAGCCCTCTGGACCGTAAGCGTTCGTCGATCGTCACGGCGCAAAAATAATTTACGCCACCGAGTTGCATGAAAGAGTTTTGATACAATATTTGCAACCGTGTTGCATGAATAACCTAAGCCTGATCAACCCATGATGAACATCGGAACGAAGCGGACCTTGAACACAGCGCTGGTCTTTGCACTTGCTGCATCCAGCCTAGTATCCTGCAAGAAGGATGAGGATGAGACCCCTGCCCCTTCCACACCGCCCAACGAAGAGGAGGTGATCACGACGCTGCTGCTCACCTTCACCGACACGGAGAACGCTGCCAATACGTATGAACTGCGGTTCACCGATGCGGACGGGGATGGTGGCAACGATCCCGTGCTGACGGGCGATACCCTGCCTGCTGGTCGCGCGTACAACCTCGCGTTGCGCGTGCTGGATGAGAGCGGCAGCACACCCGAGGAGATCACCGAGGAGATCGATGCGGAGGCCGAGGAACACCAGTTCTTCTTCCAAACGGCCGGCATCGATCTTCAAGTGGCTTATGCGGACACCGATGCGAACGGGCGTCCGGTGGGACTGCTCAATACGGCCATCACCGGTGCTGCGGGTTCCGGTACGCTCACGGTGACCCTGCGCCACGAACCGAACAAGGCGGCACCCGGTGTATCGGATGGTGATATCACCAACGCGGGTGGCGAAACGGACATCGAGGTCGCCTTCCCGGTGGTCATCGATTGATGGAGGCCGCCACCACGACCAGGTCCTCGTTGATGGCGCCGATCCCCAAGGCTGTCGCATGGGGCAGAAGGACCATGTCCGCTGCCTGGTTCGGGGATGTGGCCGGTTCGCTTACCTCGGCCCTGTGCCTGGTCCACTGCCTGGCCCTGCCGATGATCGCTTCAAGCGGTGCCTTGCTGGTCCATCATCCGTTGATCGAGCTGGGCTTCGTGGTGCTGGCCGGGATCGCTGCCTGGGTGGCCTCCAAGAAAGGTCCGGTCGGGATGAAGGTGCTGCTCTGGAGCTGCTGGTCGTTGTTCGCAACATCCCTTTGGCTTGAACACACCCACCCCGCATTGGGCGTGGTGGGTGTGTTCGCCTCCATGGGCCTGGTCGGAGGCCATCTGGTGAATCTGTGGAGCCGGCGCAGGAGCAAGGCCTGCCACTGCGTGCCGGGTACCTGTGATCCTGCTTAGGGCGCGTAGCTGATCCGGTAGATCATATCGGCGGCATCATCGCTCACCAGCAGGCTGCCATCCGGGGCCTCCAGCACGTCAACCGGTCTTCCCCAGGCCTTGCCGTCCTTCAGCCAACCGTTCGCAAAGACCTCCGTGCGCGCGGTGCCATCGGTCTGCGGGTAGGCCACCATCAGCTGATAGCCGATCGGCTTGCTGCGGTTCCAGCTGCCGTGCTGGGCGATGAAGATGGCGTTGCGATAGGCTTCAGGGAATTGGCTCCCACGGTAGAACCGCATGCCCAGCGGGGCGGTGTGCGGGCCCAGCAGGGCGGCCGGTGCGGTGAAGGTGCTGCACGGCCGCTGTTCGCCGAACTCCGGGTCGGGGACGGTGCCTGCATGGCAGAAGGGATAGCCGAAGTGTTCGCCGGTCCTCGACAGCCGGTTGAGCTCGCAATCCGGGCTGTCATCGCCCAGCCAGTCGCGCCCGTTGTCCGTGAACCAGAGCTCGCCCGTCACCGGATGCCAGTCGAAGCCCACGGTATTGCGCACGCCATGGGCCAGGATCTCGCGCCCTGAACCATCGGGCTGCATCCGGGTGATACTGGCGAAGATGCTGTCCTTGCTCAGGCAGATGTTGCAGGGTGCGCCCACCGGCACATACAGCTGGCCATCCGGTCCGAAGGCGATGAACTTCCAACCGTGATGGGTCTCATCCGGATAGCTGTCCGTCACCACCACCGGGGCAGGAGGCGAGGTCAGCTGGTCCTCGATGCCGGGGAGTTTTACGATGCGGTCCACGGCGCTTACATACAGGTCGCCATCCCGGAAGGCCACTCCCACAGGCATGTTGAGGTCGCGGGCCACGATGTGGTGGACGTCCGCGCGACCATCGCCATCCGTATCGCGCAAGGCGTGCACCACACCTTCGCTGCGGCTGCCCACGAAGAGCGTGCCTTTCTCACCCCAGCACATGGCGCGGGCGTTCGTCACGCCTTCGGCGAACACGGTGATGCGGAAGCCCTCGGGAAGCTGCAGGTCGTTCAGTTCGGGGTTGCCTCCCCGCAGCGTGGGCACGCAGATGGAGGCGTTCCACACCAACGCGGCGACCAGCAGGAGCGGCACGGGTATGCGCATGCCCATCAACGGTGCTTGTTCTTGTCCGGAACGATCAGCACGGGCACCTCGCTCATGTGCAGCACCTGTTCGCTCACACTGCCGACGAAGGCCTTGTACAACCCGCCACGACCATGTGAGCCCATCACCACCAGGTCGATGTCCAGCTTGTCGATCTCGGCCAACAGGGTCTCCGTGGTGGGGCCTTGGATCAACAGGGCTTCCGCGTCGAGCCCCTGGTCCTTCAGCTCCTGGGCCATGTGTTGCAGGTCCGCATGTTCCTGCCGCAGCACGTCGGCGCGGTGCTCGCGCACGTACGTCGGGCCTGTCCTGAAGCCCACGAAGTCGGGGTCGGGGGCCGTCACATGCACCAGCCAGAGCTTGGCCTTCCACGGCGCGCTCCACGTGGAGGCCACGGCCAAGGCGTCCTTCGAGGCATCCGAAAAGTCGATGGGGACCAGGATGTTCTTCATGACCTGTGCTTTGCGGCAATATACGGGCACGTGCAGGACCATGCCATGACGGTGGAAAGCTCCAAAAGGCAAAAGGGAGCGTTGCGGCGCTCCCTTTCACGTTCGGTGTGGACCGGTATCAGTCGTTGGTCAGCACCAGCTTGTCATAGTGCTGCTTGCGCAGGGATCCGCTGGAGGCGAAGAACCAGTCCTTCAGCCCATAGTGGTAACCGCGGCGCAGGCCGGTGCGATGTGCACCCAGCACGCCCCGCTTGCCGCTGAGCTTCTGCAGCACACGGGTGAGCTTCACATCGATCTCGTCCTCCTTCATCAACGGCTCGTTCTTCTTGGCCCAGACCATGGCCTGCGCGCGCAGCTCCTCCTTGGTGAGCAGGCGACCGGCCTTGGTGATGGCGTTCACCACCATGGTATCCCAATCGCTGAGGCGATAGCCGCCATCCTTGATGGTGCGCTTTTTGCGACGACCGGGTTTTCGGCGCCGCGTCGCTTTCTCGCTCTCCGCCTTGCGCGGACGTCCCGGTCCTCGCTTCACCGGTTCTTCGCCCTCCTCAGGACTGCCGTCCCCGCGTTGTGCCTTCAGGTCGGCGATGGCTTCGCGCACACGTTCCAACTGGAAGATCAATCGGCGACGCTCGCTCCTGTACTGGGCAAGGAGCTCGTTGATATCCTTCTCGTTCAGTCTTCTTTTGGCCATGGGTCAGTAGGTTTTGGCGCACCGGAGCAGGTGGCGTATTGGTCAAAGTTAGACTTTACCTGTTCGCTCGTTGCCGACCAGCACCCTTCCGGGCCGCTACGTGCGGTCTTTTCACGGACGTTCCGCTCGAACAAAAAGCGTATTCGTCTACGGAATGACCCGTATGGTCGACCGTGATCGATCCTCGGTCATGTGACCGATGGTCCAGGCGTCCACGCCGTTCCGGCGCAGTATCTCCAAGGCCGTGTCCATCGCTTCCGGTGCCACGCTGACCAGGAGCCCTCCGCTGGTCTGCGGGTCGCTGAAGATCATCATGCGCTCCATGTCGCCCGCGCCTTGTATGCGCTCGGCGAGCGATCGCCAGTTGCGGAAGGCGCCATCCGGATAGCAGCCTTCGCCGAGGTAGATGCGCGCTTCGGGGATCACGGGCACCTGCGCGTAGGTGATCTCCGCGCCCAGCCCGGCACCATCGCACAATTCCAACAGGTGCCCACCCAGGCCGAAGCCGGTCACGTCGGTCATGGCATGCACACCGGCCAGTGCGCTCAGCTCACTGCCGGCGCTGTTCGGCCGACACATCAGGTCGCGGGCGATGTGCGTATGCTCGGGACGCAGCTTGCCGCGTTTCTGTGCGGTGGCCAGGATGCCGACGCCGATGGGCTTGGTGAGGATGAGCCGATCGCCGGGGCGGGCCGCGCTGTTCCGTTTCAAGCGATCAATGGCCACCTCGCCGGTCACGGCCAGGCCGAAGAACGGCTCGGGTGCATCGATGCTGTGGCCACCGGCCAGGGCGATGCCGGCATCGTGACAGGCCTGCCGGCCACCATCCAGCACGCGCGCTGCGAGCTCCGCGGGCAGCTTGTCCACCGGCCAACCCAGGATGGCCACGGCGAGCAGCGGACGGCCGCCCATGGCGTACACATCGCTCAGCGCATTGGTGGCCGCGATCCGCCCGAAATCGAAGGCATCGTCCACGATGGGGCTGAAGAAATCCGTGGTGCTGATGATGGCCCGTCCGCCGCCGATGTCGACCACGGCGGCATCATCACGCGAGCCATAGCCCACCAGCAGCCGCGGATCGTTCAGCGTGCCGAGCTGCCCATGCAGGATGGTCTCGAGCACGGCCGGCGCGATCTTGCAGCCACAGCCGGCACCGTGGCTGTACTGCGTCAGGCGGATGGGCTCAGGGGTGGGAGGTGGGGGGTGTGACATGGGCGGCGAGTCGGGCAGCGAGGCCGCGAAGATCGTGCGCCGCCGCGGGGATCCTCACCACCTGTTGTGGATCGCGGCCTTCCAGCCCCCGGCGGTAGGCCTTGTCGTAGTAGGCCAGCGTGATCAGCGCCACGGTGCGCAGGTCGCCCTGGTCCAAGGCCTCCAAGGCGGTCTTGCAGTGCTGCGGCCCCAGCCGCTTCTCGATCCGGCGCACGGCCTCTGCAAGCGCTTCCTTGGGGAAACGGCCGTAGTCCACCACCAGGCGGTCGGCGCGCTCTTCGATGGGCATGTCCGCGAAGTACAACGTGGTGTGGCGCATGGCCTCGAAAAAGGGGCCCGGTATCCGCACCCGCCCGATCATCAGGCTCTCGTCCTCCACCCAAACGGGTCGCCCGGGGGAAAGGTCCTTTACGGCCTGCCAGAGCAGGTTCTCGAAGTGCTCGGTGCTGGGTTGGGGCAGTTCGCCCAGTGCGCCGAACGAGGAGCCCTTGTGGTGCGCCAAGCCCTCCAGGTCGATCACCTGTTCGCCCTGTGCACGCAGCAGGTCCAGCGTTTCCGTCTTGCCTGTGCCGGTGTAGCCGCCCAGCACCTTCAGCGGGGGAGGGGTGTTGAAGCTCTCCAGCACGTGGTTGCGGAAGGCCTTGTAGCCGCCGCGCAGCACGCTCACCCGGGTGAAGCCGGCCTTGTCCAGCAGCCACGCCACGCTGCCGCTTCGCTCGCCACCCCGCCAGCAGTGCACGCGGATGCGTCCATCGGGCGCCAGTTCCCGGCAGGTCTCCACGATGCCTGCGAGCTTGGGTCCCACGATGCGCAGCCCTTCCAGCACGGCCTGGTCGCGGCCCTGCTGCTTGTAGAGGGTGCCCACCACGGCCCGTTCGGCATCGTCGAACAGCGGCAGGTTGTGCGCGCCCGGAATGTGGCCCTGCCGGAACTCCCCGGGTGAACGCACGTCCACCACGGGGCCTTCGCCCGCCAGGAGATCGGCGACCACCAAGGGGGTGATCATGCTGCGATGCTTCAGCTCTTGGCCAGCACCAGGGTCACCTTGTTGAAGTCGGCCGCGGCGTTCACCACGGAGCGGTAGGCCTCGAACTCGCTGATGGGCAGCTGGCACACCTTGTAGAACTCCACCACGGTCACCGTGAGCACATCGCCCTCCAAGGTGTAGTCGGACCGGAACTTCAACAGTTCCTGCCCATCCCGCACCAGGCTGCGATCGAACTTCAGGTCGCTGAGGTTCTCCACGCGCGTGCCCTTGGGCAGCGTCACCTTGATCACGCGCTCGTAGCGGCGGGCATGGTCGTCATCCACGGGCAGGGTGCGCTCCTTGTCCGCATACAGCTCCATCTGAGGGCCGATGAGGTCGCCGATCTTGAAGAGGGTCTTGTCGCCGGCCTGCTCCAGGAACTTCGAGGAGGTGACGTCCACCTTAATGACCACCGGCTTCACGCCGAAGTTCATCGAGCCATAGTCCTGCACGTCCACCTGCTTGGTCTCGCTGTCCTCGGTGAGGAAGCCCACCATGCTGTCCAGCAGCTTCTCCTTGTTCTCGGCGTCGAGCATGCTGTAGAACGGCTGCAGGAACTGGGCGTAGTAGCCGCTCAGGCTGTTCTCCAGGTGGATGACGGCCTTGCCGGGCTCGCTGGCCAGGTCCACCTGGGCATGGATGTCGTGGATGCACTTGTCGTCCGAGAGCGGCTCGATGTAGCCCACCTTGCCGATGCCCGTGCGCGTGCCGCCCACATCCACGGTGCGGATGAAGAGGCCCTGGTTGTCCATGAATTCCGCGGGGATGTAGCCCACGCGCAGCTCCACCTCGGTGGGGGCCATGTACTTCTTCATGGAGGGGAAGTAGATGAACTCGCGCTGGAGGCTGAGGTAGGATTCGAAGTCCTTGTCGAAGCGGTAGCTCTGGCGGTCGCTGGTCACCACCACCTGGTGCTCGATGCCCATCTCGCTGAGCAGGAGGGTGGTCATGATCATGGCGCCCACGTTGTTCATCGCCTTGTTCTTGATGATGGTGGCCGGGTCGCGCAGTTCCATGTTGCCGTAGGCTACGATGTTGTAGCGCGTCTTCAGGTGGTCCTCCATGCGCCGCACCTTGTCCTCCTCATCGGTGGCCGCCTCCAGGTCGAACTCCTTCATCATCTTGCGCAGCTCCTTCTGCAACTTGCTGTCCACCTCGGGGTAGAGCACGTTGTGGTACATCTTGGTGGCATTCACGTACGAGCTGAAGTCGCGGGTCTGGCGCGCCAGGTTCGCATCCAGCTTGAAGGCGGTCTGCATGGCGTTCGCCGCGTAGTAAGAGCTGTGTTCCTTCTTCAGACCCTTCAGGTTGGTGGCGGTCACCGAGAGGTGGCGCACATCGGTGCGGCTGGAATCGAACACGGCCTCGGGCGCGCCGTTGTAGCCCTTGGTGCCCAGCACCAGGTGGGCCGGGGTGATCAGGTGCAGCTCGCGGCGCACCACGGGGCTGGTGTACTGCAGCATCTCCCGGTCGCCGCGCAGGGTGGGCTCCTTCTTCACCACGATGAGGTACTCGATCTCGCTGCCCACCTGCACACCGCTGAAGGCGAAGTAGAGGTAACGCTCGTTCTCCTCCTCGTCCTCGGCCATCTTGAAATCCTCCTCGGTAAGGGTCACCACCTTGCCCTGCGGATCGATCACGCGTGCCTTCTTGGACACGATGCCGGTCACGTCGTTCAGCGGGATGTAGATCTTGTTGTTGTCCTCCACCGCGCTCTCCGCGCTGATGTGCCGGATCTGGTGGGTGAGGTAGTACTCGTTCAGCGCATCGCCCTCGTCCTCCCAATCCACCATGGTCACGGAGCGGATGATGGTGGTGGGCGCATCGGCCACCTTCTCATTGCTGTGCAGGGTGGGGGTCACGGCCCAGTCGTAGTCGCGGAGCAGCTTGTCCTGCGCCGAAAGGGCCAGTGCGGTGAAGGCGGAAAGGGGAAGGAGGAGGGAGCGGAGGGAAGTGGTCATGGGGTTCGGATCACGATCGAGCGGTCCATGTCGGCCCGCAGTTTCTTGAGCAGGTTGCGCCACACGGCGAGGTCGTCCACCGAGAGCAGGATGCGGTCCTCTTCGAACTCGCCGATGCAGCGCACTTCGCCGTCGGCCACCTCGTAGCGGATGGAATAGCGGAAGCGTTCGTCATCGAAGCTGCTGGGCTCGGGCACGTGGGTCACGGTGGCGCCGGGCGGCACCTTCAGCACGGTAACGCTGATGAAGTCGCTGGTGTGGTCGTTCTCCACGCCCACCTTGCGGCCTTCGCGGTAGATGCGGTCCACGAAGGGGCGGTCCAGGTGCAGGTTCACGTAGCGCTCTCCGTTGCCGTTGCGCACGATGTCGCCGATGGACCACCACGCCCGCAGGTGGAAGGGCACGTTCTTGTCATCGCGGCCCTCCACGGTGAAGCTGTCCACCTGGAACTTGTTGTTGCCCTTGCTCAGCATGCGGCGCACCATCTCCTTGTGGTCCTCGGCCTTCACGCGCTTGAAGCCCGTGGCAATGGTGCTGCGGTGGAAGCCGGATGACCAGGAATCGGTGGTGCCCACCAGTTTGTTGCCGTCGATGGACACGCGGTTGGTATCGGCCCGCATGTTGCGCGCGGCGGGCACCACGGGCACCTGCAGCACGGTGAACTTGTCCGGGCCCATGGACACGAGCACGTCCTTGCCCTGGATGAAGGCGGTGGGCATGCCGAAGGGCACTTCGGAGCCGGTGGCGTCCAGGAAGATGGGGTCCTTCTCCGGCCGGTACACGGCGATCATGTGGTCGTCCGCCGCCGGGGTGGGCAGTTCCGCGTAGCGGTAGGGGATGTTGCGCGAACCGGTCCAGGCGATGTGCACGTCGGCGCCGATGCAGCGCGTCATGGTGGTCACCAGGCAGGCCATGCCCTTGCAGTCGCCGTAGCGGCTGGCCAGCACCTCTTCGGCCGGTGCGGGCACCAGGCCGTTCATGCCGTCCTCGAAGGCGATGTACTTCACGTGGTCCTGCACCCAGTTGAAGATGCGGCGCACGTTCTCCTCCTCGGACAGCGAGGGGTCGGTGATGCTGTCCACCAGGGCCTTCACCGCCGCCGGGGGCGGGCCCTCGGTGTTCACGATGTTCTCGTAGTACATGCGGTACAGCAGGTCCACGTTGCCCAGCACCTCGGTCTCCTCCTTGCCGTTGCGGTAGCCCTTCACCATCACATGGGCGTGGGGCACGAAGTAGCGGAAGGAGGGGGCGTCATCGTCCGACCGGTAGGGCTGCAGCCCGGTCATGGTGTAGGTGGTGATGGTGCGCTTGCCCTTGGTCACTGTTTCGGTGCGCAGTTGCGCGGGGTCCAGGTTGAAGGTGCGCACGTCCACCTCGATGCCGGGATCGGTGATCACCGTGAGGGTGCTCTCCTCCACGGGCTCGCCGCTGCCGAAGAAGTGGCCCGCGAGCATGCGCGCATCGCTGTAGTCGAGGCTGTAGTCCAGGTGGGTCACGGTGCCCACATCGGCCCCGGGGAACACGAAGCTGGCGATGCGGGTGTCGTTGTGGAAGATCTGGTCGTCCAGCTCGTCCTTGTGGGTGATGTTGCTCACCGGCACCTTCTTGTAGCCCTTGGCATCGGGCACCATGGACCAGGCGTTCAGCGCGTCCAGCGTCACCAGTTCCTTGGCATAGTGCACCTCCTCGGTCTCCATGCCCGGGTACTTGATCAGCAGCATGCGCTCCTGCTCGGTGCGGCGCAGGGCCTTCACCTTCCCCTTGTCGTAGGTGAGGGTGATGGTGGTGTTGTTCTTCACCAGGGCGCTGCTCGCGTCCCCGTGGCGGGCACGCGCACGCTCCAGGTCGTCCTTGGGCAGCTGGGCGTGGGCCAGCCCGCAGAGCAACAACGGGATCGCGAGAAGGGGCCTCAAGCTCATCGGGCCGTGATGCTAAGCAGGTTGTCGTTGCGGTAATAGAGCTGTTCGGTCACCTTGCCCGTGGTGCGGTCGTAGCGCAGGGTGATGCCGTGCTGATCGCCGCTGCGGTACAGGGCGCGCTGGCGCACCTTGCCGGTGTCGTAGTAGGAGAGGTGCTCACCATCGGCCTGGCCGCAGATGTAGGTGCCCTTGAAACGCAGCTGACCGTTGGCGTGGTATAGTTCGCTGGTGCCGTGCTCATCGCCGTTCACGTAGCTCCGCTTGCCCAGCAGCTTGCCGTCCGATCCGTACTGGATCAGGTCGCCGTGCACATAGCCGTTCTTCAGGTCCATGATGCGGGCGGTCTTCCCGTTGCGGAACTTGGTCTCGATGCGGCCCGTCTCGTTCACCACGGGGATGGTGTCCACCAGCTTGCCGTCGGCGCCCTCGTAGCTGTAGCCCACCAGGCGGTCCATGAAGTAGTAGCGCACCATCTCCACCTCGCCCTTGTCCGTGTAGTAGGTGGCCGTGCCGTGGTCCATGTCGAAGAACTGCGGCACCCGGCTGCTCACCTGGCCGTTCTCGTGGTAGCGCACGAGGTCGCCTTCACGCTGGCCGTGCACAAAGGTCACTTCGGACTTCTTGTTGCCGTTCTCGTAATAGTCCACATCGGGCCCGTGCAGGGTGCCCAGGTCGTACACGGCCGTGCCCGAGAGCTTGCCGTTGTGGTAGTAGAACTTCCATTCGCCGTGGCGGTCGCCGTTCACGAACTGGCCTTCCACGGACACCTTGCCGTTGGGGTGGTAGGCCTTGTAGGGGCCGTGCGCAATGCGGTTGCGGTAACTGTGCTCGCGGCGCACCTTGCCGTCCAGCTGCAGGCCCTTCACCACGTGGTCCTTGCCGGCGGGCACGAAGGTGCTGTCGATCACGCGGCCCAGGGTGTCCACCGACACGATGCAGGTGAAGATGTCGCGGTCGTACCAGGTCTTGTCCACCACGCGGCCATCGGGGTCGTAGGCGATCTGGATGCCCTGTGACACGCCGTTCTGGTAGAACTCGCGGCGCTCCACGGTGCCGTCCGCGCGGTACAGGATGCGCTCGCCGTGCAGCTCGCCCTGGACCTTCATGCCCTCGTCGCGCTTGGCGCCGTTGGGGTGGTAGTAGCAGTAGGGGCCGGTCTCCTCGCCGTTCTCATAGGTGAAGGACGAGCTCAGGTCGCCGCTGCGGTGGTAGTTGTCCACGCGGCCGTGCAGGTTGCCGTCCTGGAAGCGCTCGCGGCTGCGGATGCTGCCATCCTCCCAGTAATACACCCACTCGCCCTCCTTGCCCTCGCCATCGCGGTAGCGGCCCTCGGTGGCCTTGGCGCCGTTGGCGAAGTAGCCCACGAAGTCGAAGGCCCCCTTCTGGCGGCGTGCCTCCTTGATCACCGCCCCGGCCTTGTCGTAGTACTTGTAGCTCATCATCTTGCCGTTCTCCCACGTGGTCTCGTAGGTGAGCTTGCCGTCCGCATCGAACTCCTGGCTCACGCCCTGGGCCTTGCCCTTCTCGTTGAAGCGCTCCACCTCCTCCAGCTCGCCGTTGGGGTGGTAGCTGCGGCGCTCGCCCACCACTTCGCCTGCCTTGGACTGGCCTTCCAGCCGCAGCTTGCCATTGCTGTGGTAGTACTTGAAGGGACCGTCGTTCAGGCCGTCCACATAGCTCACCTCGGAGGAGATGCGGCCCTCGCGGTCGTAGTTGCGGTTCACGCCGTTGCGCTTGTCGGCGGCGAAGGTGCCCTCGAACTCCTTCTTGCCGTCGGCGTAGTAGCCGGTCACGGCGCCTTCGGCGTTGCCGTCCTTCAGGGTGATGTCGTACTCCTTGCTGCCGCACTGGTAGTATCGTTCGCTGGGGCCGTTGGCGCCCTCGTCGTTGAAGGTGCGCATGCGGCGCAGCCCGCCGGAACGGCTGTGCTCGTAGTAGGGCCCGTTCACCTTGCCGGCCTTGAAGTTGGCCGAGTCCTCGCGCACGCCGCTGTCGTAGAAGTCCACGTACAGCCCGTTCAGTTCATCGTCCGTGTACATGTCGCGGGAGCGCACCTTTCCGTTGGCGTGGTAGTAGGTCCACAGGCCCTGGCGGCGGCCTTCCTTGTCGAACCGGCCCTCTGAGGCCACGCGCCCGTTGGGGTGGTAGAAGCGGCTCTCGCCCACCAGGTTGCGGCTGTCCTTGTCGTAGGGGCCGTAGGCCATCAGCGCATCGTCCTTGTAGGCGTGGTACACGTCCTGTTTGCCGGTGGAGAGCTCCTCGGGGAAGGTGCAGCGCATCTCGCGCAGGATGTCCGCCGCACGGGTGTAGAACTTGTCGCGCTTGGCGGCGTTCTTCTTCACCTCCTTTTGGTGGTCCTCATTGCCGCTGTAGCCCAGGCAATGGTATAGGAAGCCCTCTTCCAGGCCTTCGGTGCGGAACTGCAGGAACACGGGCAGGTAGTAGTCGCTGAAGAAGTCGCCGGTGGGCGGGTCCTTGGCCAGCTGGTCCACCAGCAGGTGGTATTGCCGGGGGAAGGCGAGCATCAGCCCCTTGTAGGCCTTGTAGTCCTTGCTCAGGGCCACGCGGTTCTCCAGCAGCAGGTCCACTTCGGCATAGGCGTCGCGGCCGGGGATGGCCAGCTTCTTGGGCTCGGTCTCCACGGAACCGCGCAGGAACTCGTTCAGCCAGGCCAGCGCGTTGGTGGCGTCATCGCCGCCATCGGTCACGTATAGGTAGAAGAACTGGGCCAGGGCGGCCTGGGCCAGGGCCCCCTCGTTGAGGGCGATGATGCAGATGCGCTGGTGGGTGCGGCTGAAGTAGGGGTTGGTGCGCGCGCATTCCATGTAGGTCTCCAGCGCCGCCTTGTGGTCGCCCTTGTTCTCCAGCACACCGGCCTTGGTGTAGAGCAGCTCGGTGTTCTTGGGGAAGTCCTTCAGGCGGGCATCCAGCCAGGCCAGCGCCTGGTCGAACTTCTTCTGCTCGCTGTAGAGCAGGCCCAGGTTCTTGGCGAAGATGTGCGCAAGCTCACCGTTCACGGCCCACCCGCGCAGGAAGGCCTGTTCGCTCTTGTCGTACTCCTTCTGCTTGTAGTGCAGCACCCCGATCTCCAGCTGCGCGTCCTCGTAGGTGGTGTCGTTCACGTTCACCTCGGCATACTTGGCCAGGGCGTCGGCAAGCTTCTCTTCGCGGTTCAGGGCGTGGCCGCTCTCCAGCAGCTCGGCCCCGGTGGGGAAGGTGCGCAGTTCGGGCAGCTTGCTCTGGGCATGGGCCGGGTCCATGGTGAGGCCCTGGGTCAGGGCCAGCGTGGCTACAGCAAGCAGGGTGCGGGAGGGGAACGTTCGCATCAAAAAAGCGGGAAATGGGGTAAGGGTGGACAAATTACGTTGCGGACCCTCATAGTCCACAACACCCATCACGCGCCCCGGCGATCAGGGTTCTAACCATTCGTCACGCGCTCGCGCAGCAGGCTCACGAAGTGGTCATACGCGGCATCGCCCAGGGCCGCGCGGGTGTAGAGCCGGCGGTCGTGTGCCTGCACCAGGGCATGGTCCCGATGGATGTCCGCATGCTGGATGGCCGCCCAGGTATAGAGGTGTTCGTCCTCACCTTCCTTCACCCGGAAGCCTTCGGTGCCCAACCACAGTTCGGCGGCGCCGTTGCGCTCGGCCTGTTCGGCCCAGCGGTGCACCTGCCAGCGTGCCACCAGGGTGCGGCCCACGGCATAGGCCAGGAAGGCGGAAGCGCCCAGGAGGATGCATGCGCCCCACACCACCATCCACGCCAGGGCCGGCACTACTTCGGACAACCCCCACATCACCACGGCCGCGGCCAGCGCATACAGGAAAGCCCGCCGGTACAGGCGTATGGCGGGGCTGCGCCAGGGGTCCAGCGCGCGCCGTTCGCGGTACAGGGCCAGCAGGTCCTGCTTGCGGTGATGGATCATGAAAGGGCCTTCCACCGCCCCAAAATCGCACGCGGGGCGGCATTCCGCTACAGCGGGTCCAGCCGGTCGCGCACCTTGCCCAGGTACGAGCCACCGATGGGCACCGGGTGGCGTTCGTTCTCCATGGTCACCATGCCATCCTCCACGGACTGGATCTTGTCCAGCCGCACGATGTAGGAGCGGTGCACGCGCATGAAGGCCTTGGGCGGTATGCGCGCCTCAATGGTCTGCAGGGTGCTGTGCACCACGTAGCGCTGGCCGCCCACATGGATGCCCACGTAATCCTTCAGCGCTTCGAAGTAGGTGATGTCGCGCATGCGCAGCCGCACCTGGCGGCCCTTGCTCTTCACAAAGAGGTACTCATGGTCGCTGCCCTCCTCCATCAGGCTGTAGAGGCGGTCCCGTTCGCGCAGCACGCGCATCTCCTCTTCGTGGTGGGCCAGCGCGATCTCGATGGCCGTGCGCAGGGCAGGGTCGCTGAAGGGCTTCACCACAAAGCCGTAGGGCTCGGCCAGGCGGGCCTTGCTCACGGTGGCCTCGTCGCTGTTGGCGGTGAGGAAGATCACCGGGATGCGCAGGTCGTCGCGGATCACCTTGGCGGCCATGATGCCGCTGGGCCCATCCTTCAGCTTGATGTCCATCAGCACCACGTCGGGGGCTTCTTCTCGCGCCTGCTCAATGGCGCCGGTGCTGTCGCGCACAATGCCGGTCACCTCGTAGCCCTGGTCCTTCAGGCGGCGTTCGATGTCGCGGCTGATGATGGGTTCATCCTCCACAATAAGCACACGTACGGCGTTGCGGGTCATTGGTGGGTATGGTCCGATCGGTATCGGACCCGGCCTTTGGACGTAAGAACGGGGCCGCGGGTTCAACCGCCTACAAGGTAAGGCCGACCATGCGGCGTTACGACCTAGGGGCGTGGTGCGGGGTGGAAGGGAGGTTGACCTGTAAGCTCCCCCTGATCAGGCACGCGAGTTCCTAAAGATCACACTTTCTGTGATGTTGGTGTGATCGTCCTGTTGGAATGTGGGGAAGTCCGCGCGTGAGCCTGTGTAGTGGGCAGGGAGTTGTCC
>Ga0315900_10001990_pt1 | contig 32064 bp, 25 predicted proteins | sample LakEriMetagenome_FD_203521 | JGI IMG/M metagenome (GOLD analysis project Ga0315900, IMG submission 203521) | Freshwater fungal communities from buoy surface, Lake Erie, Ohio, United States - Buoy 12 MA114 | ecosystem: Environmental > Aquatic > Freshwater > Lake > Lake biofilm | place: USA: Lake...
CAGGGTTATCACAATCATCTGCTACTTGTACTTTGTAATAATAGTTTTTCTCATTTGACTTTACTTCTTTATCAATATATGTTTGAGGAGATATTGTTGAAGAAACAAATGCAAGATTTGTAAAATTAATCCCATCAAGAGATTTATAGATGTTACACCCTTTAAAACTATTTGTATTATCTATTGAATAAGTTAATTCAATATGCTTATTAATAGTATTAACGCTAACAGAATTTATATATACAAAACTTGGGCCTGGAAGAGCACTAGCAGTTAAACATCTACTATTTGAACTTGCACTAATTGATAAATCTGTATTTCTAACCCTTATAAAATAACAATAATTATCTCCAGGATTTAACCCTGAATGAGTAAATGAGGTTGAATTGGACGAGCCAACAATTTGATGAGGTGTACCATTTATAGAACAATACACGTCATATAATAAAACTCCTTTTGGTAAATCAGTATAAGCAGTCCAATTTAAACTTACCGACCTTGAACATAAATCATATGTTATATTTAAAAAAATTGAACTGTATACAGAACTTGGTATACTATACCTATCGCAACTATCTACTGCGGCTATACCATATGACTCGGATCCTGAATTGGCAGTTGATGCCGTATAAGTATAAGAAGTGTTATTGTAACCATAAATCGTGTCTAAAGGCGTAAATGATCCTCCATTAAATAAATAAACTACATATCCATTAACATCTAATGCTGGTGAAGGAGGCCAACCAATAACTGTTTGTCCACTTCCTGTTACCGAAACAGAATCTACTTTAATAATAGGAGGAGGTTGCATATTGTAACAGGTATCACCAATAATATTTGATGAAGATACGCAACCATTAGCATCAGAAATTTCCACTTTATAATTGTAAAAAATCTTACAAATGTATATGGTGTCTTTATAGTTTAAATTACTTCCAGTATAAATCGGTGACCACACTCCAACCGGTGCTTCTCGCGACAAAGTATAAGTAGTTGACGAACTTAGTGGCAATGGTGTATGCATTGCATTCCAATTTAAACTTACAATACCATTACCTGCCGAATTATTCAAGTTTAAAAAAATCGATCTAATAGTATCAGATGGAGAAGAAGTACTAGCTCCACTGACCGTAGTGATGTAATAATACTGTGATTGAAAATTTGCATTAGACGGTGTTTGAGTAAAAGACGATTGGGTATAAACATTTACGGTACCTATCATCGTATATGGGCCAGTTTGAGAAAAAGATGACCAAATTTGATATTGAGTAAATAAGCCTGATGGATCAGGTGGAATTAACCAATTTATAACAGCACTAGTGGGTGACGTAACGGAAACGCAAGTTATTTGTGGAGCAGCAACCTGTGAATTTCCTTTATAAAAAAGAAACGTTGATAACGCTATTAAAAAATATAAGGTGCACTTTTTCAAAAAAATAAAACTAAATACTTGTTATTCAATCACAAAGAAACGAAAAACTAACCGTTTTAGTATGTAAAAAAACATAAAACTATTAAAAAGGGCTTTTTAATGAGTAAGTCTTAAAAAAACGATATTTTTGCAACACTAAACATAAACACTATGCAACAAGCGTATATTATAAATGGCGTTAGAACTGCCATCGGAAATTTTGGAGGAACTTTATCAACTGTTAGAACAGATGATTTAGCAACCTTAGTTTTAAAAGAATTAATGGCAAAAAATCCTTCTATTGATTTTAGTAAAGTGGTAGATGTAATTATGGGCTGTGCTAACCAAGCTGGAGAAGATAATCGCAATGTGGCTCGTATGGCTTCATTAATGGCTGGTTTACCAATCACCGTTCCAGGACAAACAGTAAATCGTTTATGTGCATCTGGCTTAAGTGCTACAGTTGATGCAGCAAGATATATACAATTAGGCGATGCTGATTTAATGATTTCTTCAGGAGTTGAAAACATGACTCGTGGTCCCTTAGTAATGAGTAAAGCAAGTTCGGCTTTTGGGCGCGATCAACAATTATTTGATAGCAGTTTTGGATGGAGATTCATCAATCCAAAATTAAAAGAACAATATGGTGTAGATGCCATGGGCGAAACGGCTGAAAACGTAGCAGAATTACACAAAATTAGTCGTGAAGACCAAGATGCATTTGCTTTATGGAGTCAGCAAAAAGCTACTAAAGCTATGACTTCAGGTCGTTTTGAAAAAGAAATTGTACCAGTTGAAATACCTCAAAAAAAGGGAGATGCTTTAATTTTCAAAACAGATGAGTTTGCAAAAGCTAATACCACTTTAGAAGGGCTACAAAAATTAAAACCATCTTTTAGAAAAGAAGGAACTGTTACGGCAGGTAATGCATCTGGATTAAATGACGGAGCTGCCGCTATTTTATTAGCTAGCGAAAATGCCATTAAATCATATAACTTAAAGCCATTAGCACGTGTTGTGAGTAGTGCTGTAGTTGGAGTTGAGCCTCGAATTATGGGCTTAGGACCTGTTGAAGCAGCTAACTTAGCTCTTAAAAAAGCAGGTTTAACATGGAATGACATTGATATTATTGAATTAAACGAAGCATTTGCCGCTCAAGCATTAGGCTGTACTCGTCAATGGAAATTAGATGATAAAGATCCTCGCATTAATCCCAATGGAGGCGCTATTGCATTAGGTCATCCTTTAGGAATGAGTGGTGCACGTATCATCAATTCGGCAGCTATCGAGTTAAATCTTCAAAACAAAAAATACGCTTTAGCAACCATGTGTATTGGTGTTGGGCAAGGTTACGCAGCTATTATTGAAAGAGCTTAAATTAAATGATGATTTCAGAAGTCAGATTTCAGATTTGCTAATACTTCATAAATCTTAAATCAAAAATCTTAAATGGCGTACTTAGATTATAACTCCACTACCCCAGTAGATGAGAGAGTACTAGCAGAAATGCTACCTTTTTTCTCAGAGCATTTTGGAAATGCTTCTAGCAATACACATCCACTAGGTTGGTATGCGAAAGGTGCTATCGAAAAAGCACGACAACAAGTAGCTGATTTTATAGGATCGGAAAGCTCTGAAATTATATTTACTTCTGGTTCTACCGAAGCTATTAATATGGCTTTAAAAGGTGTCTTTGAAGCTTATCAAACTAAAGGTAATCATATCATTACTTGCAAAACAGAACATAAAGCTGTATTAGATACATGTGCATTTTTAGAAGAAAAAGGTGCTATCATTACTTATTTAAATGTTGACCGTGAAGGACGAATTGATTTAGATGAACTCAAAGAAAGCATTACTGACAAAACTATTTTAGTAGCTATTATGGCGGCTAATAACGAAACTGGTGTTTTACAAGATTTAGAAAAAATTTCAGAAATCACTCATCAAAATGAAGCTATATTTTTTAGCGATACTACTCAAATGGCTGGCAAATTACCAATTGATGTGAATGAAATGGGATTAGATTTATGTTGTATCTCTGCTCATAAATTATATGGACCAAAAGGTGTTGGCGCTTTATATATTAGACGCAAAAATCCAAGAGTCAATATAATACCCCTATTTCATGGTGGTGGACATGAAAATGGTAAAAGAAGTGGCACTTTAAATGTAACAGGAATTGTTGGGTTGGGTAAAGCCTGTGAAATAGCAAAAATTGATTTTTGGGATGACAATATGAATATCTCAAAAATAAGAGGTTATTTAGAACATCAGTTACTTGAAATACCAGACTTAAGGATCAATGGATCAACACGTTACAGACTCTATAATACATCTAACTTATACTTTCCAAAACTAAAAGATGGAGGCTCTGTTTTTTCAAATATTAAAAACCAATACGCTGTTTCTTTAGGTTCAGCTTGTACTTCTGCAAATGCCGAACCATCTCACGTTTTAATAGCTATGGGATTAGAAAAAGAAGAATCAGAGAACTGTATTCGTTTTTCTTTTGGCAAAAAAAGCCAAAAAGAGGATGTTGAAAAATTAGTCGAATTAATTTTGTCGTTGTACAAATAGCATTCCTCTCAGAAATAAGCCATTAAGTCTCCTAAAACGAATTACGAACGATAAATTGTTCATTATTAACAATTTAAGAATTTTGACTTTTGATTTTTTAAAGCTTATCTTTGACAAACTAACACAAAAATACACTATAAATGAGTACCCAATCCATCAGATTCAACAATGCAAATCGTTCATTTTATTTAACAGCAAAAAAACGAGTAGACGAATACTTTAAAGAAAACAACCTATCTAGATATGGAAACGCTCAAATGGTTATTAAATCCATTTTTATGTTTGCATTATATTTTACACCTTTTTTACTTCTCATTTTTAATACTTTTGATAATCTATGGATTCAAGCATTATTATGCGTACTAATGGGATTTGGAATGAGTGGAATTGGGTTGTCGATAATGCACGATGCTAATCATGGTTCGTATTCTCGTAACGCAAAATTAAATGCCCTAATGTGTAGAAGTATGAATTTTATTGGAGGAAGCTCTTTAAATTGGCAATTACAACACAATAATTTGCACCACACTTATACTAACATCGAAGGGCATGATGAAGATATTGCACCTCCAGGATTTTTAAGATTTTCTCCACATGCGGAGTATAAATGGATTCATAAATTTCAATTTTTATACGCATGGTTCTTTTATGGTTTAATGACAATAATGTGGGCCACAACAAAAGACTTTCAACAGTTAGCTCGTTATAACAAAATGGGATTATTAGCTATCAGAAAAACAACTTATAAAAAAGAGTTATACTTATTAATCCTTAACAAATTATTTTATTTAGGATACAGTCTTGGCTTACCATTACTAGTCATGAATAGCCCTTGGTATCAAATTATTATTGGCTGGTCAATTATGCATTTTACTTGCGGAATGATTTTAGCATTAATTTTTCAACCAGCTCATGTTGTAGATTTAACTGAATTTCCGTTACCAGATGAAAAAGGAAATATGCAAGATGATTGGGCTGCTCATCAATTAAAAACAACGACTAATTTTGCTCAAAAAAGTTGGGCTTTCTCTTGGTTTGTTGGTGGATTGAACTTTCAAGTAGAACATCACTTATTTCCAAATATTTGCCATGTTCACTATAAGAAGATAGCTCCAATTATCAAAAAAACAGCTGAAGAATTTAACCTGCCTTACTATTCTAAAAAAACTTTCATTGGTGCTTTAGCGGCTCATGCTAAACTATTGTATCAACTAGGTCAGCCAACACCTAAAATGGCATAATACTTAACAAATCATTGTTTAAAATGCAGACCTCAACGGTCTGCATTTTTTATTAAAAAAGGCTTACTTCGTACATCTAAACTAAATCGATTATGCGAGTTCACTTAATTGCAATTGGAGGAAGTGCTATGCACAATATGGCTTTGGCTTTGCATGAAAAAGGATTTCATGTTACAGGTAGTGATGACGAGATTAACGAACCATCTAAAACTCGCTTAAAAAATGCGGGGATTTTACCTGATGAAATTGGCTGGTTTCCCGAAAAAATAACAGCTGATATAAATGCCGTTATTTTGGGGATGCACGCGCGCGAAGATAATCCTGAATTAATTAGAGCAAATGAATTAGGCTTAAAAGTATATTCTTATCCTGAATATATTTATGAAGCCACAAAAGATAAAACTCGCGTAGTTATTGGAGGAAGCCATGGTAAAACTACCATTACAGCCATGATTTTACATGTTTTACATTATAATAAAATAGATGCTGATTATTTAGTAGGTGCACAATTGGAAGGGTTTAACACCATGGTTAAATTAACCAAAGAAGCTCCTATTGCCATTATTGAAGGTGATGAATATTTAGCCTCTCCAATTGATAGACGCCCAAAATTTCATTTGTACAAACCAAATATTGCCATTTTAAGTGGGATAGCTTGGGATCATATCAATGTATTTCCAACCTTTGAAAATTATGTCAGTCAGTTTGAAAAATTTGTTGATTTAATTGAACCAAATGGTAGTTTGATTTATTGTAATGAAGATAAAGAATTACAAAAAGTAGCCGAAAATTCTGGTTTATCGAACAATATCAATAAAATACCCTATTCTATTCCTAATCACCGAATAGAAAATGGAACAACTATTCTTCAGGATAATAAACAAGATATTCCATTACAAATTTTCGGGAACCACAATTTAATGAACCTAAATGGGGCTCATTTAGTTTGTAACAAGTTGGGCTTAACAGATTCTCAATTTTATGAGGCTATTCAGTCTTTTAAAGGCGCAGCCAAACGTTTAGAGTTAGTTTCTAAAAACGATAACTTTGCTTTTTATAAAGATTTTGCTCATTCGCCATCTAAATTAAAAGCAACTACACAAGCCACTAAACAACAATTTACCAATCGTAAAATTTTGGCTTGTATGGAGTTACATACATTTAGTAGCTTAAACGAAACCTTTTTAGCAGAATATGATGGTGCTATGAACGATGCTGATGAGGCTATTGTTTACTTTAATCCTCATACCATTGCACACAAAAAACTAAAAGCAATTACTGAAGAACAGGTTTTAACTTATTTTAATCGTAAAGATTTAAAAGTATTTACTGATAGTAACACATTAGTAACATATCTTAAATCAAAATCTCTTAAAAACCATGTACTTTTGATGATGAGTTCAGGTAATTTTGATGGAATTGACTTTAAACAACTATCTACCGAACTTAATCTTAGCTAACTGTGCCTAAAGTACTTCGTATAATTAATCGTTTTAACATTGGTGGCATCACCTATAATGTTAGTTATCTTTCTAAGTATTTAGAAGACGACTTTGAAACACTTTTAGTAGGTGGCCCAGAAGAAGAAGGTGAAGATAGTTCTTTATTTATTCCTGAAGGACTAGGATTAAAGCCAAGAGTTCTGAATCAATTTCAACGCGAAATTAATTTAAAGTCTGATTATGCAGCCTATAAAGAAATCAAAAAAATAATTCGCGAATTCAAACCTGATATAGTGCATACACATGCTTCAAAAGCTGGGGCAATAGGTCGTTTAGCTGCCATAGATTGTCATGTTCCAATTATCGTTCATACCTTTCACGGACATGTATTTCACTCCTATTTTGGAAAACTAAAAACAGCTTTCTACAAAAACATCGAGCGCTATCTTGCTAAACATTCAACCGCAATTGTAGCCATCAGCAATAAACAAAAAGAAGAATTATCGGATGTTTTTCAAATAACTTCCAAAGACAAAATTCATGTAGTTCCTTTAGGTTTTGATTTGACTAAATTCACACTAAACAAAGAACAAAATAGAAAAGATTTTAGGGAAAAATACAAGTTAAAAGAAGAACAATTAGCGATTGGCATTATAGGAAGATTAGCCCCTATAAAGAATCACGCGCTGTTTATTGAATCAATTGCATATCTCAAACAAAAAGGAATAACCAATTTTAAAGCATTTATTATTGGTGACGGAGATACAAGGGATGTTATTACAGAATCTTGTAAAACAAATAATGTTTCATGGTCAAATAACCCTACTGATGAAGTAGATGTTATTTTCACCGCTTGGATAACTAATGTTGAATGGGCATTACATGGGCTAGATATTGTAACTTTAACTTCCTTAAACGAAGGGACTCCTGTCAGTATTATTGAAGCTCAAGCAGCTGGAAAATATGTTGTTTCAACGAATGTTGGAGGGATTGAAGATGTATTGCATCCCGAATGTGGTTTACTTTCCGATATAAAAGACAAGCCATTATTTTATAAAAATTTATACAATGCCTGCACTCAAAAAGATCTCTTGCAAAAATCATCTGAAAAAGGCGAAAAATGGGCGATATCTAAGTTTAGTTATACGAGATTGGTTGATGATATGAGGCAATTATATACCCAATTATTAAAAAGAGCATGATTTTTGATATTAAGGGATAAATTCTAACTTTGTAATATAATATATAACTATGCGTTTTTTTAAATATTTCTTATTACTTTCTTTAGCTGTTTGGTTTTCTTCTTGCAAAGTATTTCGTTCAAACTTAATGTTGAAAACTCCAAAAGATTATACTTATGATAAGATTGCGGATTCATTATCAAAACAAGATTACAAAATTGAAGCAAATGACATTGTGAATGTTAGGATTTTCGCAAACGATGGTTTTAAAATTGTCGATTTAGCATCATCAAACCAAGTTCAAAGATTTATAGAAATAGATTATGTTATTAATATGGATGGAACTTGTAAACTTCCATTAATTGGTAGAGTAAAATTGGCAGGATTAAGTGTAAGAGAAGCTACAGAATACTTAGAACAAATATATGCTGATTATTATGTGAAACCGTTTGTTTTTATGACTGTAACTAATAAGCGTGTCATTGTATTTCCAGGAAATGGAGGAGTAGCAAGGGTTTTGAATTTAACTAATAATAACACCACTGTTATTGAAGCTTTAGCTTTAACTGGTGGAATTTCAGAAGATGGAAAAGCATACAAAGTAAAACTTATTAGAAACCAAGGAGATAAACCGAAAGTGTATTTAATGGATTTATCTAAAATAGAAGGTATCGCTGTTGGTAATACTGTTGTTTTAGCTCATGATATTATCTATGTAGAACCTAGATATCGTTTCGCTAGAACTATAGTAGCAGAAATAACGCCTATTATTTCGTTAATAAGTACTACATTTTTACTTTACACACTAGTTAGAAGGTAAAATGATACAACCTCAAGGAGATAATTCTATAGATAAATATAGAGACAGGGTTTCTAAATTTAGTAGCGAACTAGATTTAGGTTTAGTGCTTTATATAGTAAAAAAAAGTTTATGGTTTGTTTTAGCCTTTTTTATCATTAGTTTAGGAATTGCTGCTATCTATTTAAGATATAGCCAACCAGAGTATCAGTCTTCAACAATCATTCAAATTAATGAAAACAATCAAGCTTCTCAAGTTTTAAAAATGAGTACTTTTGAAGGTACTGATAATAAGATTGCAGAAGCCATGGAGCAAATTCGTTCCAAAAACTTCTTGAAAAGAGTTGTAGAAAAATCAGATATACAAATAAGCTATTTTAATGAAGGTACATTTAAAAATAACGAACTATATTTATCTTCTCCTTACCTAGTAAAATTTAATGTAAAAAAGGAAAGCATTTATGGTTCTAAAATTTACATTAGTTTCAACACTTTAAGTTCAGGATTTTTATCATTTAGTGCTGATGGAAAAAATTTCAACCTTCCGTTTATTACATACAGTGTTGTTAATTCGCCTTATTTTGAATTAAGTATATCTCCTAATAAAAAATTGGATGAGGAATCTGTTAAATCTCAATTGCTAGAAAGTAATAAGTCTTATTTCATTATTAATAATATTGACAATGTTACTGCTAACCTACAAGCAAAAATAGATATTAAACTGGTAAACGAAGCGGCTAGAACAATTCAAATTAAGGTAACAGATATCAATCCTCAAAAATCAAAAGACGTTGTAAATTTAATTTCTCAAGAGTATTTAACCTTTGATGTTGAGCGCAAAAGTGAAAGTTCTAAAAGTATTCTTGCCTTTATTGACAATAAATTGGAAGAAGTTTATAGCGATTTAAAATCATCTGAAAACAATTTACAAGATTTCAGAAAAGAACATAACTACACTATTAAAGAAACTACAATTGATCCTAATGCGGTTAGATTATCCCGAATTGAGGACGACATGCTAAAAGTGGAAATTGACGAGAAAATTTTAGCAGAACTACAGCAAAATATTTTAAAAAATAAAAGCATTGATACATATCAATTAATATCAATGATATCTGGAACAGAATATGAATCTGCAATTAAAGAGTATACTCAAAGTATTCAAAAATTATTGCTTGAAAAAGAAGACTTATTATACATGGTAACGCCTAGTAGTGAAAATATCAAGCAAATAAACTTCAATATCGAAACTCAAAAAAAACTACTAATTGAGACTATTAATGCTGTTAGATTAAAATACAAATCTAGATACACGAGCTTAACTCAAAAATATTCTGAATACCAAAATAAAAACGTTAATAATCCCGATGAAGATTTGGAGCACTCTAGATTGATGAGACTTTTTAGTATTAGCGAAAAATACTACACGATGTTATTAGAAAAGAAAACTGAGTTTTCTATTTCAAAAGCTGGTTTTGTTTCTCAAAATGTAATTTTGGAAGAGGCAGTGAATGATGGTGCATGGGTATCCCCTAATAAAAAAGGAGCAATCCTCATTTCTGTTTTAGTTGCTCTTTTACTATCCCTTCTTTTAGTTTTTACTAGATATTTTTTACATGATAAAATCACATCAATCAATGATGTAGTGAATAATATTGACGCATCAATTTCAGTACTAGGCATTGTCCCTAATTACGAAAGTGATGTTCCTGTTTCGCAATTGGTGGTAGATAAAAATCCGAAATCTCAAATAGCAGAAGCTTTTAGAAGCATTCGTTCTAATTTAAATTTCATAAACAATACAGAAGGTGCTAAAATTATAGCCGTAACATCATCCATTTCGGGTGAAGGAAAAACTTTTGTTTGTTTAAATATTGCTGGTATTTTGGCGTATACAGGAAAAAAAGTAATCCTATTAGATTTAGATATGAGAAAGCCTAAAATCCATAAAGGATTTGGTGTTTCCAATGATGTTGGTATGAGTACAATTTTAACAGATATGACTCCAGTAAAAGATTGTATTAACAAAAGTCACTTTCCAAATTTAGATTACATCACTGCTGGACCAATACCTCCTAATCCGTCAGAGTTAATCATCAGTAATCGTTTAAATACACTTATTGAAGAATTAAAACTTTCATATGACTATATTGTATTTGACAACCCTCCAATAGGATTAGTTACTGACGGAATTACAACAATTCAAAAAGCTGACTTTCCAATTTATGTATTTAGAGCCGATTATTCAAAAAAAGCATTTGTTCAAATATTAGATAAATTAATTAATGAAGGAAGTATAAGAAATTTATCAATGATTTTAAACGGAGTAGATGTTAATCGTTCTAACTATGGATACAAATATGGTTATGGTTACGGATATGGTTACGGATATGGAAATGGATATTACTCGGATGATAAAGTTGAAAAAAAGAAAGGATTTAATAAGTTATGGAAGTAATTAAAACTAAAATAGAAGGCTTATTAATAATTAATCCCAAAGTATTTGCTGATGCTAGAGGTTATTTTTTTGAGAGCTATAACGAAACTGTTTTTAAACAAAATGGCATAGAGGCAAATTTTGTACAAGACAATCAATCATTATCTAATACTGGAGTTTTAAGGGGTTTGCATTTTCAAGCTCCTCCTTTTGATCAAGGTAAGTTGGTGAGGGTTATAAATGGCGCAGTATTAGATGTAGCAGTTGATATTAGAAATAATTCTCCAACTTATGGCGAATATGTAGCGATGGAATTGACAGAGGAAAACAAAACAATGTTTTATATTCCACCTGGATTTGCTCATGGCTTTTTAACTCTTAGAGATAATACGATTTTTTCATACAAGTGTACTAATGTTTATAATAAAGCATCAGAAGGATGTATTTTATGGAATGATAAAGACATAAACATTAATTGGAAAATTTCAAATCCAATATTATCTGAAAAAGATTTAGTTGGAACTCCATTAAAAGAATTTACAAGTCCCTTTTAATGAACTATTTTCAAAATAATTTACTTTTATTCACTGTGCTTACAATTAGCATTACGTTTGTATTGTCTGCCGTTTTTAATTCTATTTTACTAAAATTCACTCAAACATTAGGGATCAGACAACAACAATCTACCCAAAAACAAATTCGTTGGAATCCTTCTGCACGACCTTCAATTGGAGGTATTTCATTTTTCGTTATTTTTCTAATAACATTTATTATACTAAATTTCATTGATCATCTTCTACCATTAAACTACAATAGTTTAAAAATAATAGGTGTATTTACAGTTTGTACCATAGCATTTTTAATGGGATTAGCTGATGATGCTTATAATACAAAACCACTCTTGAAATTTATAGCTCAATTAGTGTGTGGGCTAATTCTCTATTTTACAGGAACAAAAATTAATATTTTCACTACTGAAGCATTAAATTTTGGGTTAACTGTATTCTGGGTCATTGGATTTATGAATTCTATAAATATGTTAGATAATATGGATGCTATTTCTACGATTGTATCTATTATAGTTTTGATATTTGTAATTCTTTTAAATATCAATTTAAATCAAATACTTAGTCCAATACCTATTCTTAGTTTAGGGCTTTTAGGTGCTTTATTAGGATTCTTAGTTCACAATTGGCATCCAGCCAAAATGTTTATGGGCGACACTGGTAGTCAGTTTTTAGGCGCTTTTTTAGCAGTAGTTGGCATAGACTACTGCTGGAATTCATTCACACTTATAAATAATGCTTGGTTTTCGGTTAATCCAATTTTAATGGGGTTTCTTTCAATAGGCTTAGTATTTATACTGCCTATTACAGACACAATAACCGTGAGTGTAAATAGAATTCGTCGAGGACAATCGCCTTTTGTTGGTGGAAAAGATCACACGACTCATCACCTATTTTTTAAAGGAGTAACTGAGAAAAGAATCGCGATTTTATTTTGTGGAATAGGATTAATGGGGCTTTCATTAGCTTTAAATCAAATATTAAACTTCCAATCCAGTTGGTTAGTTGTTTCTATTATTTTTTGTGCCATCACTTTCGTATCTTTATATCTAAATACGATTATAAAAAGAAAGTGACCATATCTGTTTGGATATTAAAAATTTTTCGCGAACCAAGTCCTCTTTATAAAAAAATCTATGTGAGTATGGCGTCGTGGGTATTGATTAGTTTCTTAATCAAGTTCATTTCTTTTACCCCACTACAAACAAATTTAGATTATACAAATGCCAATTTTAAAGTTCTTGGTTTAAATATTCCTTCTAATCTTCAATTTGCTGGCGAACGTGTTCCTCAAAACGATTACGAAATAAAGGAAAGTTTAGAAAAAGAATTCTTTTCTAATAAATCATGGAAAAACTCCTCCTTAGCCTTATTTCATAAAGCTCAAAAATGGTTCCCGTTAATTGAACCTATCTTGAAACAAGAAGGAGTTCCTGATGATTTTAAATATGTAGCCATTATCGAAAGTCATTTATCCAATGTAGTTTCTCCAATGGGAGCAGCTGGTTTTTGGCAATTAATGCCCATAACGGCTCAACATTATGGTTTAACGGTTAATAGCGAAATTGACGAACGATTAGATGTAGAAAAAGCAACTCATGTGGCTTGCAAACATTTTAAAGACGCTCATGACTATTTTAAAAACTGGACTTTGGCTGCGGCTGCATACAATGTTGGAATTGGAGGCATTCAAAATGCTTTAAAAAAACAAAATACTAATAATTATTACGATTTACTTCTAAACAAAGAAACTGGTAGTTTCATTTACAGAATTTTAGCCTACAAAACATTATTATCAAATCCTGAACACTTTGGAGTGAAACATAAGGTAAAAAATACGGGTGCCTTTCCTGCTTTTAAAATTGTGAAAGTCGATTCATCCATTACTAATTTAAAAGCGTTTGCTAAACACATAAATACCAATGAGATTGTACTAAAAACCTTTAATCCTTGGTTAATTGGAGAGCAATTAAATAATCCTGATAAAAAAACATATCAATTTAAAATACCAAAAAACAAAAACATCGATTTAAGTGTTTACTTTACTGATGTGTTTCCGCAAGATGTAACAACAGACACGTTAGCGAAAAATATTGTCATAGATACTTTATTAATAAAACCAGACACTTTAAAAAAATAAATGGAAGACGAACAAATAGAAGTGATTGGTGCTCGTGCCCACAACTTAAAAGATATATCTCTTAATATTCCCCGAAATCAATTAGTAGTTCTCACTGGCTTAAGCGGAAGTGGCAAATCATCCCTTGCTTTTGATACTATTTATGCTGAAGGTCAACGTCGTTACATCGAAAGCTTTTCGAGTTATGCTCGTCAGTTTTTAGGCAATATGGAACGCCCAGACGTAGATAAAATATCAGGATTAAGTCCTGTTATTTCTATCGAACAAAAAACAGTCAACAAAAATCCTCGTTCTACTGTTGGCACGATTACTGAGATTTATGATTTCTTACGTTTACTATTTGCTCGTTCTGGAGAAGCCTACTCTTATGTGACTGGTGAAAAAATGGTACGTTACAGTGATGACCAAATCATTGATTTAATTTTAGAAAAATATAAAGACAAAAAAATCAATCTTCTAGCACCGGTGGTTAAAGGTCGTAAAGGTCATTACAGAGAGTTATTTGAAGATGTTCGTAAAAAAGGATTTAATAAAGTTCGTATTGATGGTGCTATTTTAGATATTACTCCTAAAATGCAAGTTGATCGTTACAAGATTCATGATATCGAAATCGTAATAGACAGACTAGAAATCACTAAAGACATTAAGCCTCGTTTATACCAATCCTTACAAACAGCTATGAAGCAAGGTAAAGGAACCATCATGGTAATTGAACATGTTGACGAACTCAAACAACCAAAAACTAAAAACAAAACTCAATCATTTGGTTTTGGAAAAGTACAATTCTTCTCTCGTTCATTAATGTGTCCAACTTCAGGCATCTCTTATGATGAACCTGCTCCTAATTTATTTTCGTTTAACTCGCCTTATGGCGCTTGTCCATATTGTAATGGTTTAGGTGTAGTATCAGAAGTTGACATTAGCAAAATTGTTCCTAACCAAAAACTATCTATTCGTAAAGGTGCCATTGCTCCACTTGGACCATCAAAAGGCATTTGGGTATTTAAACAAATTGAAGCTATAGGAGAAAAATATAAATTCACTTTAGATACACCGTTCGAAGATATCCCTGAAGAAGCCGTTAATGTTTTATTAAATGGAACCGAAGAATTGTTTACCATTAAATCTGATACAAGTGCTAATGGCTACAGTTCTGCATTTGATGGCATTGCTACTCATATTTCTCGTCAGGCCGAAGAAGATCCTTCTCCTGCGATGTTGCGCTGGGTTGAAGGTTTTACTAATAAAATTAATTGTTCGGTTTGTGAAGGTACTCGTTTAAAAAAGGAAGCTTTGTATTTTAAAATTGATGGTAAAAACATTTCAGAGCTTTCTGAAATGGACATCAATATTTTAGGCGATTGGTTTAAGGGGATTGAAAAACGTTTAAGCAAATCTCAAAACGTGATTGCTAAAGAAGTACTCAAAGAAATCAGAACACGTATTGGATTTTTATTAGAGGTTGGTTTAGATTACGTGACTCTAAACCGTTCGTCAAAAACTTTAAGTGGTGGCGAAGCACAACGTATTCGCTTAGCAACACAAATTGGTTCTCAATTAGTGGGCGTGTTATATATTTTAGATGAGCCAAGTATTGGTTTGCATCAGAGAGATAATATGCGTTTAATTGAAGCTCTAAAGAACTTACGTGACGTTGGCAATAGCGTTTTGGTTGTTGAACACGACAAAGATATGATTATCGAATCTGACTATGTAATTGATATTGGCCCTGGTGCTGGCGTGCATGGTGGACGTGTTGTGGCAGCTGCAAAACCTAAAGACATGTTGAAATTTAATACCGTTACTGCCGAATATATTACAGGCAAACGAAGTATTGAAGTTCCTAAAACACGCCGAAAAGGAAACGGGAAAAAATTAGTTTTAAAAGGTTGTACCGGTCATAATTTAAAAAACGTGAGCGTAGAAATTCCTTTAGGGAAATTTATTTGCGTCACAGGTGTAAGTGGTAGCGGTAAATCAAGTTTGATTAACGAAACTTTGTATCCAATTTTAAGTAATCATTTTTATAATTCGGAGAAGCGCCCCCTACCCTACAAATCATTTACAGGGATAGAACACATAGATAAAGTCATTGACATTGATCAATCTCCAATTGGACGTACACCTCGAAGCAATCCTGCAACCTACACCAATGTATTTTCTGATATCAGAACACTGTTTTCTGAATTACCAGAAGCAAAGATTAGAGGTTACAAACCTGGACGTTTTTCATTTAACGTGAAAGGTGGACGTTGCGAAACTTGTGGTGGTGCTGGTGTAAAAACCATTGAAATGAATTTCTTACCTGATGTGTATGTGAATTGTGATGAATGTAATGGAAGAAGATATAATAGAGAAACCTGTGAAATTCGCTACAAAGGGAAATCCATCAGCGATGTATTAAACATGACTATTGACCAAGCTTGTGAGTTTTTTGAAAATCTCCCAAACATTTTTCGTCAAATAAAAACCTTACAAGATGTTGGTTTAGGTTATATCACCTTAGGCCAACAAGCAACCACTTTAAGCGGTGGCGAAGCACAACGAGTAAAACTATCCACCGAATTAAGTAAACGTGATACTGGTAACACCTTATATATTTTAGATGAACCAACAACAGGTTTACACTTCGAAGATATTCGCATATTATTAGGTGTATTAAATCGTTTGGTAGAAAGCGGTAATACGGTATTAGTCATTGAACATAATATGGATATCATTAAAGTTGCCGATTACTTAATTGATGTTGGTATGGAAGGCGGCAAAGGCGGTGGAGAAATATTATTTACTGGCACTCCCGAAGAATTAGTAAAATCTAAAAAAGGATATACGGCACCATTTTTGAAAAAAGAACTACAATAAGTTAAGAAGGTTATGAAAGTTTGAAAGTTAAAAAGTTTGAATATAATAAAGAATAACTTTTTTAACTTTGATTGATAAACTTTTATACTTTCTAAACTATTTAACTTTCTAAACTTAAAATATATATGACCCACGATAAAGAAGAGAAAATCAGAAAAGCATTTGCTACTAAAGAATCAAGAGAAGTAATGGCTTCTGATAGCTGGAAGATTTTTAAAATCATGAGCGAGTTTGTGAATGGTTTTGAAAGAATGCAAGAAATAGGACCCTGTGTTTCTATCTTTGGTTCTGCCAGAACTAAACCCGAAAACAAATATTACCTATTAGCAGAAGAAATAGCCTATAAACTAACACAAGAAGGTTATGGCGTTATTACTGGCGGTGGCCCTGGTATTATGGAAGCTGCTAATAAAGGTGCGAAACGAGGTGGTGGAAACTCCGTAGGTTTAAATATTAATTTACCATTTGAACAAAAACCAAACGATTATATCGACAGAGATAAAAGCATCGACTTTAATTATTTCTTTGTTCGTAAAACCGTTTTCTTAAAATACTCTCAAGGATTTATTGGTATGCCTGGTGGTTTTGGCACTATTGACGAATTATTTGAATCCTTAACTTTAGTGCAAACCAACAAGATTGCTGAATTCCCTGTAGTATTAGTTGGTAAAGAATACTGGGAAGGTTTAATTGATTGGATTAAGAAAACCATGTTACACGAAGAACATAATATTAACGAATCAGATTTAGATTTATTTAAAATTGTGGATACAGCTGATGAAGCTGTGAAACACATTGTAGATTTCTATAGTAAATACATGTTAAAACCAAATTTCTAAAAACACTTAACCGCAAAGAACGCAAAGGTTTAGCGCGGAGGAAATGAGATATTTTATTAAATAAATACAAACATCTGCGGTCTTTGCGAGAAAACTTAGCGATCTCTGCGGTTAAACAACTAAACTCAAAATGAAAACAATCTTAATTACAGGAAGCACAAGCGGTATCGGACTAGGTATTGCTATTGAATTTGCAAAAACAAAACAATACAATATTGTATTTAATGGTTTAGAAACTAACGGACAAGAAATTGCTGATGGTGTTGCCAAACAATATGGTATTGAAGTAATGTATAGCAATGCAAATATGCTGCAACCTGCAGAGTTAAGAAAAATGGTAGCGGATACCGTGACTAAATTTGGTAAAATTGATGTATTAGTAAATAATGCTGGTATTCAATTTGTATCGCCTATAGAAGATTTTCCTGAAGAAAAATGGGAAGCTATTATTGGCATTAACTTAACTTCCGCTTTTCATTTAACCAAAGCCGTTTGGAAAGGAATGAAAGAGCGTAATTTTGGTCGTGTCATTAATATTGCTTCTGCTCATGGTTTAGTTGCCTCTGAGTTCAAAAGCGCATACATTGCTAGTAAACATGGTATTGTTGGTTTTACTAAAACAATCGCATTAGAAGGCGCTCCATTTGGAATTACAGCCAATGCTATTTGCCCTGGTTATGTAAAAACACCTTTAGTAGAAAAACAAATCGCTGATCAAGCTAAAGCACACAATATGAGCGAAGCGGATGTTGTCAATAAAGTAATGCTTTATAAACAAGCTGTGAAAGAATTTGTAAGTTTAGAAGAATTAGGACAACTAGCAGTTTTCTTAGCTTCTGATGTAGCTAAAACTATGACGGGCACAGCATTACCTGTTGATGGTGGCTGGAACGCTCAATAGTATAAAATAATATATTACTGAAAACTAAATATTATACTACTTAAAAATTAATATCCTTAGTAACTAGTAATAATAAGAAATGACGTACTACCCAAAATATAAATTTATGCAATCATTGTTTTTTTGCATTTTATATTCAGTAATCCCATCCTCTTTAATTTATGCAATAATAAAACCATTTTATAATGGTTTTGAGTTTATGCCAACTTTTATAACTATTTTCATAATACTTGTACTTATTCTTTCTTATACAAATTTTCAAGTTTTTAAAATAATTGTTGAAGAAAACAACTTAACAATTAAGTACTTTATACATAGAGAAGAACAAAATACATTTATAAACCTAAATGAAATTTCCAAGATTAGAATAATTACAGCTCTGAAAGGAGATAAGTACTACGAATTAAAAACGAAAAATGGTTTTGGTATAGACCTAGACCTAAATGCAATTCCAGAAAGAGATTTAGTTGACATTGCTAATAAATTTAGAATTGAAATAGTATATGAAACCAGTGGAGACTAAAATAATATCACACGTAACCTTCTGTTATTATTATTTATCCTAAACCCCCTTATAAAACTCAAACAAATCAACTGCTTGTTTGGCTTCTTTTACATCGTGAACTCGTAAAATGTTAGCGCCGTTTTGAAGTGCAATTGTATTTAGGACAGTTGTACCATTTAAGGCCGTTACTGGTGACGTATGAATTACTTTGTTAATCATAGATTTGCGAGAAAGCCCAGCTAAAATTGGGAAACCAAATTCCGTGAAATCATGCAAGTGTTTTAGTAATTCGAAATTATGCTCTACTGTTTTGCCGAAACCAAAACCGACATCTATAATGAGTTTTTCAAATCCTTTGCTTTGGCAATCTGCAATTTTTGATTTATAAAAGTCACTTAATTCTTTTACAACATTCTCATAAGTAGGATTTAGTTGCATATTTTGTGGCGTACCTTGCATATGCATTAATACATAAGCAATTTGATGCTTGGCCACCACATCAATCATTTTAGAATCTAGTTCTCCACCCGAAATATCATTAATGATATCTGCACCCAAATCAATAGCAAACTCTGCCACTTCCGATAAATAGGTATCTATCGAAATCAACATTTTAGGAAATTCCTTACGTAACTTAGTTAAAGGTTCTCTTAATCTAAAAATCTCATCTTTAACTGATACTGAAATCGCTTTTGGGCGAGACGAAGTGGCACCAATATCAATGATGGTAGCGCCTTCGTGAATTTTCATTTCGGCATCTTTAATAATATCGGTAACTGACGAAAACTTACCTCCATCATAAAAACTATCCGGCGTAATATTAATAATAGCCATCACCTGAGCTTTTTCGAAGCTCAATTGTTTACCATTTGTTAAATACGTTTTAGTCATTTTAGTTAAATTAGCGTACACTATCTGCGATTATTACCGTTAAGATAATAATAAAGTTACATAAATAGTGAAAATTTAGATAAACGACAGAATTTTAAAAAAAATGAACACAACTTCTTCTCAATATGACGCAGCGATTAAACTATGCAAAGATTTGTTTTTAAAAAAAATGAAGGATTATGGCACGGCTTGGCGTAACCTACGCCCTACTTCGCTAACCGACCAAATTTTTATTAAAGCACAACGTATTAAAAGTATTGAAGAAAAAGGTACACAAAAGGTGTTAGATGATATTACAGGCGAATATATTGGCATTATTAATTACTGCATTATTTCTTTAATTCAGTTAGAACTAAAAGACGATGCACGATTAGAATTACCTTATGAAGAAGTAGAACAACTATACAATAAATACGCTACCCAAACTAAACAATTGATGGAAGACAAAAACCATGATTACGGTGAGGCTTGGCGTGATATGCGCATCAGTTCATTAACGGATTTAATTTTAATGAAAATTTTCCGCGTCAAACAAATTGAAGACAATAAAGGACAGACCATTGTAAGCGAAGGCGTAGATGCCAATTACATGGATATGCTCAATTACTCTGTATTTGCTTTGATTAAGTTGAAGGGCTAATGCTAAATTTATCTCTTGTTGAGAATCAGATTTACTCTGTCACCAATTTCAATGATTTTATTTCCACATCTTTTCAAGGAGATGTAAACGCTATCTATTGGAAGCGTGAACTTAAAGGAGATTTTTCTGAGATTATAAAAAAGGCAGAAACTCAAGAAAACATCACAGTGCTTGATGAAGAAGACCTTCTAAAACTTGAGTTGAGTGAACATGGGGAATTGGCTCGTGATATTATTATTAGCGACTTGCAGCTATTGAAAGAACATGGTGCCTCGCCTACTCTCAATATCATTAAGTATTACGAGCGAGACGAAGAACATCCGTTTTTTCCAACTGATGTATATTCCTTTCATGTCGATCGTTCGCCAATTCCAACGGAGACTATTTTATGTACCTATTATGGAGCGTCGAGTGATATATTGCCCAATTCGCAAGCCGAACAAAAAATACTAGTTCCTCAAATACGAGAAGAATTAAAAAAACAATTTACTGGTACAAGTAAAGAATTTGAATCTTATTTAATTGATAATTTCTTTGATTTGCACTATCAAGCTAAACCTAATGCTCAACTTATTAATTTAGGACTTGGTCATATATGGAAGTTGTCAGTTGATCATCCAAACAATCCCGTTTTACCTTGCGTACACCGGGCTCCAAAAGAAAAAACTGGAGAGAGCAGATTATTGTTGATTTGTTAAGTACAAAATTTAAAACTTGATTAAGCTACGGAAGAATTTAAAATTTACATTTAATCATTAACACACGATATTTAATGCCAAGGGCATAATATTAATAGAAAGACTTCCGTTTACTCTAATTGGCTCGCCATCAAAATGCACGGGTAGCTCACCATCAAATTCAATTTGGATATGTTTCCCTTTTTCGGATTGTAAATTAACGGAGGTGTGTATTTTTTTAGAAAACAGTTTAATGCCAATCATTGGAATCGTGAAATGCGAAAAAGGTTTTAAAATACTAATATTTAAAATGCCATCTGTTAATTCTGCTTCAGGTGCGATATAAACATCATTGCCCCATTGCCCTGCATTAGCTAAAGTAATTAAAAAAGCTTTGGTTTCAATAACTTTTCCATCAATAGTTATTTTATAAGGGCTGGGTGAATAGTTGAAAAATTCTTTAACCGTTGTTTTAAAATAAGTAACAAAACCCCTTTTAGTGCTTGAGGCAAACTCATTAGCAATATGTGCATCAAAACCAACACCTGCCGTACAAAAAAATGAATGTTCGTTAATAGTTGCTCCATCTATTTTTTTTATAGTACCACGTTCGATAATTTGCAGGGCTTTTTTTAAATCTAATGGAATACTATTGCTGCGTGCTAACCCATTTCCCGAACCTAGCGGAAAAATCCCTAAAGCCATATTGGTATGAGCTACCACAGAGGCAACCTGATTAACTGTGCCATCACCTCCACATGCTACTGCAATGGTGTAATTTCCTGAAAGAATTTGTTGTTTTACCGATTCGAAATCGTATTTGTTTTTCCAAACTATAAAATCGTAGGATATATGACTCGGAAAATGAGCCTTGATAAACTCAATAATGTTAATCTTTTTTTTAACACCAGCATTAGGGTTAATAACGAATGCTATCTTTTGTGTCATATTTATTTTTTAGCTGTTGTAAAGAAAAACTCTTTCAAATAATTAGGTTCCGAGTAAGCTACATCTACAAAATCTTTCGCTTGATATTTAGTATAGGCTAATTCAATCATGGCATTGGCACTTGGCGAAATATCATCTATAAAAAAAGTGTGAGGTAGAGTTTGTAAAAGTTCTTTAGCTTTTGGCATACCGTCTCCAAAAAAATAAATTGGTTTCTGTAAATCAAATGTTCTAATACTCTCTTCTGTTAAAACCAATGCTTGCAAAGGTATAATGTCGTTTAAAGTATTTGTGTAAACAGCACAATACACCTCCATACGTCGAGCATCAATTAAAGGACAAAATAAAACATCTCCTTTTGTTTTTTTCACAGCACTTACGGTGAGTGCTTTTAAGGTGTCGATGCTAATTAATGGAATTTGTAAAGCATATGCTAAACCCTTAGCTGCCGAAAATCCTATACGTAAGCCAGTATAAGAACCAGGCCCAGAGCTTATTGAAATAGCTTGTAAATCAATTGGCTTTAACGCATTTTCTTTTAGCAGTTCATCAATAAACACATGCAAGTTTTCGGCATGTGTATATCCATTGTTTAATTCTTTAATCGCCAATAAGTCTGCATTTTTTGAAATTGCGACAGAACAAACGGTTGAAGTACTTTCAATATGAAGTAAGTAAGCCACTATTTATTTTTTATCAGAAAATAGTTCGTCTTTATCTACAACTTTAATTTTTTTGCCACTTTTCAATATTTTTGAAACAGCGCCGTATGGTCCCGAAATAATTTCGTCGCCCACATTTACTCCGCTCTTAATTTCAATATAATCGTTATCCTGAATGCCAGTGGTCACATAAACCATTTTGGCTACGCCATTATCATTTACAAATACACATTCTTTTATTTCTTCTTCTTTTTTACTGTTGGCTTTTTCTTCTTTTTCATCCTTCACAACCACATCTTGTTCTTCATCTCCACCAAAGTTTTGTTTAGTTTTTGTAGTATCCGAACTACGAGTAGTAACTCCTTGAATTGGGATTGTAATAATGTTAGCCGCACGCATGGTTTGTATTTCAACACTAGCACTCATGCCTGGACGAAAAGGTGCAGGATTAATATCAGACACTAAATCTAAATACGATTCTCTGAGTACTCTAATTTTTACAACAAAGTTAGTTACTTGATCCACAGATATACCAGTTGTATTGGCTGAGTTAGCTACTTCAGTTACTATGCCTTTGAATTTTTTTCCAATGTAAGCATCCACTTCAATAATTGCTGTATCGTTTTTGTGAATACGAATAATATCATTTTCATTTACTTCTACACTGGCTTCCATTTCGTTTAAGTTTGCTAAACGTAAAATTTCTGTTCCCTGTAAACCTTGAACACCAACCACACGCTCTCCTTTCTCCACGTTTAATTTAGAAACTGTTCCATCAACAGGTGCATAAATAAATGTTTTATCTAAATTAGAGTTAGCTTCTTTTAATGAGGCTTCCACGCTTTTCACATTGTAATCAGAGGCTTTAATGCTTTCTATTAAGCCCTCTACATTTGCTTTAGCGGCTTCATAAGCTGCTTTTGAGGCATCCATTTCTTGCTGGGAAATCACATTTTGATCAAACAACTTTTTATTACGAGCATTGGAAGCTTCAGCATTGGCTAAATTAGCTTGTGCTTGTGCTAATTGCGCAGCAGCTGTTTTTACGTTGGCTTTCGAACTATTAACCGTTGCATTCACACGTTCGAGAGCACTTTCGTAAATATCTGGTTTAATGCGGCAAAGTAATTGACCTTTTTTAACTTGGTCGCCTTCTTTCACCAACATTTCAACTACCTCACCTGATACATCAGATGTAATTTTTAATTCTGCTTCGGGTTGTATTTTTCCATTTGCCGAAACGGATTCGATGATATTACGAGTAGAAGCTTTTTCTGTAGTTACTTCTGTTGGTTCTTCTCCTTTAAAGAATTTAAAACCTATTACTACAAATAGCAATACGATGCAAATTCCGATAATCCAATATAATTTTTTCATGTTTTTTTGTTTTTTACCGCAGTGTCCGCCAAGTTTTTACGCAGAGTCCGCAGAGTTTTTTAATTATTTTTACTTAACATTTCTTTGTGTTCTTTGCGCAATTTTCTTTGCGCTCTTTGCGGTTAAGTTCTAAAATTTCAATTCTTTTCCTTGATAAAAATCTAACACTTTTAATTTAAACACATAATCATATTTAGCTTGAACTAAATTACTTTGCGCACTTTGTAAACGCGTTTTAGCATTATTGTAATCAAATGTACTGATAGCACCTACATTGTATTTTTGCTGTGCATAAAAAAATGATTGTTCGGATGCTTCAACTGACAATTTAGTAGCGTCATATTTATTTAACGCCGCCTTAGAGTTTGCGTATGCTTGAGCAATAGTTTTATACAAATTTTGTTCAGTTAAATCTTGAGTATATTTTGCACTTAACGCATTTAATTGTGCATTTTTTATACCAGTAACGGTTTGTAGACCATTAAAAAGTGGAATAGATAAAGTAAAACCAAAACTTTTATTTACATTATCACTAAATTGATCAGAAAAAGATTTTTTTGATGTCACGATTTCTGTTTTAGGAGTAAAAATTGCTTCTCCTGATTGAGTAACATATGGGGCTTGTTCAACACCAATAATATTAATATTGTCAATATTCTTATCTAATTCTGACGTACCTGTACCTACACTTCCTGTGGCGGATAAAGTAGGGCTCACTCTCCCTTTAGCAGCGGCTAAATTTTTTTCTGCAGCTAATAAACTGTAGTTGGCACTTTTTATAGAATGTTGGTTTTTTAATGCTGTTTCATAAATATTTTGAACTGACAGATTAGCCAATTCATTATTCATCATATCTACATTTGGTCGCGAAATATTAAAATTATTTAAAGTATCTAAGTTTAATAGTTGCTTTAATGTCAACATCGCAATTTGATAGTTATTATCAGCACTTGTTACATTTACCTCTTCGTTTGCCAATTGAGCTTGTAAATCATACACCGCACTTTTTGCTAAAGTTCCTGCATCTGCTAATTTTTTAGTACGCTCTAATTGTTCTTGGGTAATTATATATTGAGCTTTGGCAATTTGTAAAATTTCGTCGCTAAAAATCACATTGATGTAGGTAGTAGCTACATTTAAAGCTAAATCATTTTTTTGTTGCAAATAATTTTCGGCACTAGATAAATACTGAAATTGATTAGCTTTTATTGTGTTGTATTGAGCAAATCCTGACCAAAGTACAACATTGGAAGAAATAAAAAAGTTTTGAGATAGAACTTGTGAATTCGCAAATGTATTCGTGTATCGGTCAATTGTTCTACCAAAGTTATAAGTATGTTGTGCACCTGCATTGATGGTTGGTAAAATAGCCGCTTTACTTTGAGTGGCATTATTTTTATTTATACGTGCCGAAATTTCGGATTGCTTTAAGCTAATGTTGTTTTTTTGGGCATAATCAACACATTGCTGTAAATCCCAAACAGATGATTGGGCTAATAATAAATTTGAGATTCCTAAAAAAAGGAAACTATATAGGATGGTCTTCATAGTTTTTTATAAATCGGAGTAAATTTAACTAAAAAAAGCGCCCATTTTACTCAACTACACAAGCGGAAAAAAAGTAGGGGTATTGGTAAAAAACAACCACATAAATTTATCAACTTTAGCAATTATAAGCCCCTTTTTTACTACTTTTCTAAACTCATATTTTGTTTCCTTCAAATTTAATGATTCCTTTTTTACAATACATTGCCCAATATGTTCACAAGCATCATGCAAATGATACAGAACACTTATGTATTGTGCTGCCTAACAAACGTGGCGCTTTATACTTAAAACAGTATTTAGCAAAATCATTTCAAAAAACAATTTGGTTACCAACTATTATTAGTGCCGAGGAATTAGTAGCGGAATTATCTGGCTTACAACAAGCCGATAGTATTGATTTGATTTGTGATTTATATAGCGTTTACACCAAGGTTTTAAAAGAAAAAGCCGAGCCCTTTGAAGCTTTTGCCAAATGGGGAACCTTAATGCTTCAGGATTTTAATGAGGCAGATAGGTATTTAGTAGATACTGACTCTTTGTATCAAAACTTAAAGGAAATTAAAGAAATTGAGAATTGGAGTTTAAGTGCCGATAATTTAACGCCCACACAACAAGATTATGTGAATTTTATGCACCAAATGGGAAGCATTTATCACGAGTTTGCTAAAGTACTGCTTCACAAAAAACAGGCTTATCAAGGCTTGATGTACCGCAAAGCGGTTGAAGGATATAAGGAATCGGAATATATACAGCAATTTTCTAAGATTTTGATTTGTGGTTTTAATGCACTAAATAAAGCGGAAACCATTATTTTTTCGGATTTAATAAAAGAGAAAAAAGCAACCATTATTTATGATGCTGATAAATATTATGTGCAAAACGAAAGCTATGAAGCAGGCTTGTTTTTACGTAAAAATTTTAGTAATACTTGGTTAGATACTAAAAATCATATTGGTGATTGTTTTAATGAAATTCCTAAACATATAGATATTGTAGCCGTTCCCAAACAAATGGGACAAGCTCAAGTGGTTTCTCATCAATTACATGAGTGGATAAAACAAGGGAAATCTTTAAACAAAACCGCTGTTGTTTTAGCGGATGAAAGTTTATTGTTTCCTATTTTAAATCAATTGCCAAAGGAAGTACAACATGTTAACATTACGATGGAGTATCCTTTACGATTATCACCCATTTACGATTTAATTGATAATTTAATAAGTCTTCATCAATCCACCCAAAAAGTAAGTGCGTCGAGTAGCTACTATTTTGCAGATATATTTAAGATTTTACAAAATTCTTTATTTAAGAAATATTACAAATCATTTAATCCCAGCGTTCCTTTACAATCCATTATTCAAAAGGTAATTGATAAAAATTATGTGTGGTTAAATACCAAAGTATTAGCCGAATTATTTGAAGATAATTACCAATTCATTGATAATTTATTTAATACATGGGCTAATTCTGCACAAGGCATAGCCTCTATGTCACACATTATTAATGTGTTTAATGTGTCTGAAAACGAAGACTTGCAATTATCTTCTACCGAAAAAGAATATTTACATGTGTTTACAAAGTATTTCAATCGCTTACAATCTTTAATTGAAACACATCATTATTTGGATTCTTTGGTCACCTTAAAAAGTTTGTATAAACAAATTATAGGAGCGGCTTCTGTGCCTTTTATTGGTGAGCCATTGCAAGGCTTGCAAATTATGGGAGTTTTAGAAACCCGTACTTTGGATTTTGAAAATATTATTTTGTTAGGTGTTAACGAAGGCGTTTTACCTTCAGGTAAATCTGCTAATTCATTCATTCCAAATGATTTAAAGCGTTATCACGGTATGCCATTGTATGGCGATAAAGATGCTATTTACGCCTACCATTTTTATCGTATTTTACAACGAGCCTCCAATGTTTTAATCACTTATAATACCGAACATAGCGTGTTGGGTTCAGGTGAAAAAAGTCGTTTTATTACACAATTGCAATTTGAATTACGAAAATATAATGAGGCACATGTGATTACCGAGCAAATGCTGAGTGGCGACACTTTGCCAGCAAGCTCTCGTAATATCATTTCTATTTCAAAAACAGATTTAAATTTAGCGCCCATTATTTATAAACTCACGACTGATAGTCAGTATACAGGTTTGAGTCCCTCGGCTTTAATTACTTATAAAGATTGTGCTTTACGTTTCTTTTTTAGATATGGCGCTGGTATTAAAGAAACAGAAGATGTTGAAGAAAGTGCAGAAGCTAATACGCAAGGTTCTATTTTACATGAATCGTTAGAAATGTTGTATAAGCCTTTTATTGGAAGAGTTTTAAAGGAAGAAAATATTAAAGAGTGTCTTTCAAAAACTGAAGAAAGTGTGAATCTCATTTTTCAGAATTATTTTAGTCAGCGCGAAAGCCAATTTGGAAAAAACTTTTTACAACGTAAAGTATTGTATGAGTACGTGAATAAATTATTGAAAAACGATTTACGTTTAATTCAACAATCACAAAAAACAAATGAGTTGTTGAGTTTAATAGATTTAGAACGTAGCATAACGGCCTCAATTACTATTCCTGTTAAAGGTATTGAAACGACTATTTATTTAAAAGGATCGGCAGATAGAATAGACAAATTAGGAAACAAGATTAGAATTATTGATTATAAATCGTCTGTAAAAGACACTGATAAGTTTAAGTTTAGCAATTTCGACGATTTATTTACGGATAGCCAATACAATAAAATGTTGCAATTATTTATGTATGCTTGGTTGTTGGTGAAAAATAATATAGCAAAGCCTGATGAGTTGCAACCTTGCATTATCCCCTTTAAAAAGTTTGAAGAACAACCTAAGTTTATTATGGAAGATGCAAAAGGTGGCGGCATTTTAAATTTTACCACTGAGTTACTTCAAGAGTTTGAAGACCATTTAAAGCAAAAGATTTCTGAAATCATTGTTGGTGCAGAGCCATTTATGCAAACTGAAGATGAGGATAAGTGCGAGTATTGCGCTTATGCGAATATTTGTAATGTAAATTAACCCAACTTCTCTAACAATCTACTGTTTATAAAATCAAAAAAACGCCTGCAAAGCCTTTAGAAGTAGCTCTAATTTTATATTGAATTTTTTACACCCAACTAACATGCTTCTTTCTTTAAAAAGAATTGCTTTTACTATAACGGTAGTGCTTTGTATGAACATCAGTTTTTCTCAAAACCTAACCGTTGATTTTGAGGGAAGAGTAACTCATGAAACCTCTGTTTTATCAGAAGTGATTGTTCAAGTATTACAAGATGGAAAATTATTAACCTCTTTTAAAACCGATCAAACAGGTAATTATAATGTGTATTTGCCTTTAGGTAGTGATTATATTATTTCTATTTCTAAAAATGATTACGTTCAAAAATATTTTAGTGTCAGTACCAAAGATATTCCCGCCGACCAATCTAGTGTTAAGTTTCCAAGTATTAGGGCCGATGTAGATTTATTTAAATATTACGAAGGAGTTGATTATACACTGTTTGACGAGCCTATTAATAAATTTTATTACAGTACTAAAAAAGGAAATTTTGAGTACGATAAAAATTTATTGAAAGAAAAAAAGGAAGCGATGAAGAAGATAAAATTGGCTGAAAAGCAAGCCATTTTACTTGCCTTGAAGAGAAATGAAGAAAAACAAAAGCAATTAGAAAAATCATCTAAATCGGAGGTGGCAAAAAAAGAAAATGCAGATAAGTTAGCGGATGAAAAAAAGATTCTAGATGATAAACTCGCGAAACAAAGTTTAATGATGAAACTAATAGAAGAAGATGAAAAACCTATTTTTAAAACCAATAGCGAGAAAAACGACATTCAATTAAACATTGTAGCGGCCAATAATGAGGAAAGTCAAAAAATAATTGATAAAAAAATAACCGACTTAGTTTCTAAACACAAGCAAAAAGTTACTGAAGAAAAGCAGGAAACAGAAAGTGTTGTTATTGTTAAGCGAATTGTTGTCAGAGATGAAGAAACTTGGGTTTACGAAAAGAAAACATTTAGTTGGGGAGGCGTGGCATACTTTAGAGATAAACAGCGTATTACAGCGAGTACCTTTAATATGGAAACTGCTTCAAATTAGCAGTTTTTATTTTTTGTTAGCTTGTTTTATATTATAATTAACAGTCTTTCGTTAGTTACTAATGTAAAAAATCAAAATCATTTTCGAGCTATTTTTTGTATATTTAAACTTTATACTAAACTAACAAAAAAGCACTTTTTACTCTATGAAAAAAGCATTTGTATTTCCAGGTCAAGGTTCTCAATTTTCTGGAATGGGAAAAGAGTTATATGATAACTCTGATTTAGCAAAAAAAATGTTTCACCAAGCTAATGATATTTTAGGATTTAATATCACAGATACCATGTTTACTGGTTCCGATGAAGAACTAAAACAAACTAAAGTCACACAACCTGCTATATTTTTACATTCGGTTATATTAGCTGCCACGATGGGAGATTCTTTTGTTCCTGATATGGTAGCTGGGCATTCACTAGGCGAATTTTCGGCTTTGGTAGCAAATAAAGCCTTAAGTTTTGAAAGTGCCTTAACTTTAGTTTCAAAAAGAGCCTTAGCCATGCAAAAAGCTTGCGAAATAAATCCATCAACCATGGCAGCTGTATTAAATTTAGCAGATGATGTAATCGAGAATATTTGTAAAGAAATTACAGCGAGCGGACATGTAGTAGTGGCTGCCAATTATAATTGCCCTGGTCAGTTAGTGATTTCAGGATCTATTGAGGGCATTAATATTGCTTGCGAAAAAATGAAAGCGGCTGGGGCGAAACGAGCTCTAGTATTACCTGTTGGCGGTGCATTTCACTCGCCATTAATGGAGCCAGCTCGTGTTGAGTTAGAGGCTGCTATTAACGCCACTACTTTCAATCAGCCAATTTGCCCTGTTTATCAAAATGTAACAGCTTCGGCCGTATCAAATCCTGATGAGATTAAGAAAAATTTAAATATACAATTAACAGCTCCTGTAAAATGGACACAAACCGTTACTCAAATGATTGCTGATGGAGCAACTCATTTTACAGAAGTTGGTCCTGGTAAAGTATTACAAGGATTAGTGAAAAAAGTAAATCCAGCCATGGAAACTATTAGCGCATAAAACCATGATTAAAAAACTCGTTATCTGCCTTGCCTTAATTCATTTTACAACACAAATGAATGCTCAATTTTTTAGAGGCGTAGGCTTTTTTATTGGAGGTACTACTTCAAGTCATCGCTACGTCAATAGTTTACAAGTTGATTCATTCAATTTTGCTCATACTCTTCCCGCACCATCACATCGTTCGGGAGAATTAATTAGTTATAGCGGTGGGATTTTTGCTGAGTTTTTAAAATATCAACGCATTAGATGGCAAACAGAAATTGAATATTGCACCAAAGGAGCAAAAGAAAGACCATTGCTTGTTCCTTGGCCAATTAGCAGAGGCGGTGTTACAAGAAACATTTATCGCAATATTCAGTGGAATAATTTCTTGAAAGTATTTTTTAATGAAGGTTATAGAGGTATTCCATATATTATGTTAGGCGCCCGTTTAGATTATAATTTCTCTCGTTCGTTAGGTGCCTATACAGCTGTGGCTGATTTAGTTCCTAAATTTAAAATTAGTCCAGATGCAGCCGTTGGTTTTGAGTTTGCTTCGTTTAGTAAATGGCATGTTTTTACAGAGGTTCATTATAACCCAGATATTTTAAAAAAGCGTTTGGGTAACGTGGCATTTTATGGAAGAATGTGGGAATTAAGAGTTGGATTAATTTATAGACCTCGAAAAGCATTAGACGATTGCAATGCTCCTAGATATCATGGAAGTGATTATTAATAAAAAAAATGTTTGAATATGGTAATGACTAAAGATGTTTTATTTTCTCTAACCAAAGGTGGTTATGCCCCTCAGGAAGAGATGCTTGAAGTAGCTCGAAAAAAAGGTAAATTATATATCGGTATTCCAAAAGAAATGGCATTTCAGGAAAATCGTGTGCCCTTAGTGCCTGATGCAGTTGCTTTATTAGTTAACAATGGTCATAAAATTGTTGTGGAGGCAGGAGCTGGTTCGAACGCTCATTTTGAAGATACGGATTATAGCGAAGCAGGCGCCGAGATTGTTTACTCGGCAGAGGAAGTTTATAAAGCAGATATTATATTAAAAATTGCACCTCCTACTTTAGAAGAAATAGAAAGCATGAAAACAAAACAAACTTTGTTTTCAGCATTGCAATTAACTGTTCAGCCAGAAGATTTTTTAAAAAAATTAGTAGCTAAAAAATTAAACTGTGTCGCCTTTGATTTAATTACGGATGATGCGGGTATTTTTCCAGTAATTAGAGCCATGGGCGAAATTGCAGGTGGAACATCGATACTAGTTGCGG
>Ga0315900_10001993_pt1 | contig 32053 bp, 31 predicted proteins | sample LakEriMetagenome_FD_203521 | JGI IMG/M metagenome (GOLD analysis project Ga0315900, IMG submission 203521) | Freshwater fungal communities from buoy surface, Lake Erie, Ohio, United States - Buoy 12 MA114 | ecosystem: Environmental > Aquatic > Freshwater > Lake > Lake biofilm | place: USA: Lake...
CCGGCTGGCCGGTCAGCATGCGAGCTACATCGCGCGCCAGCTTGCCGACTATCAGTCGGGCAGGCGTGCGAGCAGCGCGATGCGCCCGATGGTCGATGGTCTCAATGCGGCCGATTTCCGTGCGCTCGGCAAGTGGTTCGAGACCCGCAAGCCGCAGCCGCACAAGGTCGAAGACCCCGAGCTCGCGCAGGTGGGGCGCTTCGTGTTCACGCGCGGCAATCCCTTTACCGGCGTGGCCGCCTGTCAGGCCTGTCATGGGGAGAAGGGGCACGGCACCGAGACGCTGCCGCGCCTGGCGGGCCAGCACGCGCAGTACACCGAGAACCAGCTGAAGGCCTTCAACAAGCGCGAGCGCACCAACGACAACGCCGTGATGCACGCGATCGCCAGCAAGCTGAGCGAGCTCGAGATCAAGGCGGTCTCGAGCTACATCAGCGGCCTCGAGTGAGGCCGCCAACCGGAGCGTCTTGCCGACGCCCCGGCCGGGCCAGCGTCAGACGGCGAGCATGTCCGCCCAGATGTTGTCGGCCCAGCTGAGCGCGTAACGCCCCTCGAGCTGGTTGGCGGCTGCCGATACCCCGCCGGAGCCGGGCACGGTCTTGAAGGTCCGGTCCTTGGCATCGTACTGATGCACCGAGGCGACGTGCACCACGTCGGTGGCCGTCACGAAGCTGTAGCAGGTGTTCATCACGACCGGCGTCGCATTCACCGGCTCGCCCTTGAGCAGCTGGATGATCGCGGCAGCCGCCACCTTGGCGTGCTGGTTGGCCATGTGGCCCGATTTCGGCATCGCCGGCGCGGAGAAGGTCGCGTCACCGAGCACATGCACGCCCTTGACCGCGGTGGACTCCATCGTGAGCCAGTCGACGCCCACCCAGCGGTTGTTGACCGTGATCAGCCCGGCGCCGCGCGCGAGGTCGCCCGCGCGCTGCGGCGGGATCACGTTCAGCACATCGGCCCTCACGTCCTCGAACTCGAGCTTCGCCGTCAGGCCGGCGACTTCCTTGAGTTCGGCATTGGGCCGGTACTCGATGATGCCGTCGTAGTGCTGCTTGAAAGCCCGCTCGAAGAGCGCCTTCTTCGACTGGATCTCGGGGTTGGCGTCGAGCACCAGTACCTTGGAGCGCGGCTTGGCGGTCTTGACGTAGCTGGCGACCATGCATGCCCGCTCGTAGGGGCCCGGCGGGCAGCGGTAGGGCACCTTCGGGATGCTCATCGCGAACACGCCGCCATCGCGCATCGACTCGATCTGCTTGCGCAGCGCGACCGTCTGGGGTCCGGCCTGCCAGCTGTGCGCGATGCGGCCGGCGTCGACCGCCGCCTTCAGGCCGCCCACCTCGTCGAACATGAAGTCGATGCCGGGCGACACCACCAGGCGGTCCCAGGCGAGCTCGCCGCCGCCCGCGAGACGGATCCGGCGCGCCGCGGCATCGATGGCGACGACCTCGCCCTGGACCACCTTGACGCCGAGGGCCTTGAGACCGTCGTAGCCGCGGGTCACGTCGGCGATCTGGCGATGACCGCCGATCACGAGGTTGCTGATCGGGCAGGAAACAAAGCTGGCGTTGCGTTCGACGAGGGTGACATCGATGTTGCCGCCCCACATCTTCAGGTAGCGGGCGGCGGTGGCGCCGCCGAAGCCGCCACCAACCACCACGACGCGACCGATCGACGGGCCGCTGGCGGTGGTGGCGCAGCCGGCCATCGCCAGACCACCGAGGGTCAGGCCAGCGCCCAGGAGGCGGCGACGGGATGCCGCGATGGGGATCGAGGTCTGCATGGCGTGGCTCCTCATTGCTTCGGTTTCTGGGCCGCGAAGTAGCCGGCGATCAGCCGGATCTGCGCGTCGGTATAGCCCTTGGCGATCTGGTGCATGATCGTCGCGGGCTGATTGCCATTGCGGTAGTCGGTCATCATCGCGACGAGTTTTTCGGCCGAGACACCGGCCAGGGGCTTCATGTCGCCCCGCGCCTGGCCGTTGGTGCCATGGCAGTTGGCGCAGGTCGCCGCGAGATTGCGCGCGAGATTCGGGTCGGGTGCCGGCGCCTGGGCCGTCGCGGCACTGGCGAGTGCCAGGCCTAGGGCGCCGATGGCCCAGCGGGCGGCGCGGCGGATGGTTTGCGGCATCTTGGGTCTCCTGGTTGCGAGCGGCGCAGGCGCTGGTCAGCCCGGGCCGGAAATCGTAATATCACCGGATGCTGATGTTCAGGCAGCCTCTGATTGTACGCATCCCCGGCCCGGTTTCGCCGATGCGCCGGCGCAGTCTGGCATCGCTCGCGCTGCTGCCGGTGTTCGCGAGCCCGGCGGTGGCCGCGGGCGGGCCCGCCCAGGCCGGCGAGCCGGTTGCCTGGCCGAGCGTGTCGCTCCTCGATGGCCGCCGCTGGGGGCCCGAGCAGGCGGCAGGGCGCGTCATGATCGTGGTCTTCTGGTCGACCACGTGCCCTTTCTGCCTGCGGCACAATGCGCACCTAGAGAAACTCCGGCGCGCAGCCACCGGTCGCGACCTCGGGATCCTCACCGTCGCGCGCGATCGCGACCCGGCCGCGGTGGCGGCCTATCTCGCGCGCCACGGTTACGGTTTTCCGGTCACGCTCGATCATGCGCCGATGGCAGCCGCCCTTTCGGCGCGGCGGGTGATCCCGCTGTCGGTGGTCGTCGACCGGGGTGGTCGCCTGCGCCAGGTGATCGCCGGCGAGATGTTCGAGGAAGATGTCATGGGCTGGCTCTCGCTTGCCTGATTGCGGCGGCCCCGACAGCCGACCACGCCCCCTCCCTAGGAGCCTTCCGATGCCCCGTCCTTGCCGCCCGATGGCCACCGCCTTGCTGGCCCTCGCGCTCGGGCTGCTGCCGGTCCCCGGCGCGGTGGCCCAGGTGCCCGAGATCTTCCGCGACGCCGATCTTCCGCTTGGCGAACGACTGATTCGCGAGAGCCAGTGCAACGCCTGCCATATCCGCAAGGTCGGAGGCGACGGCACCGGCATCTATCGGCCGGCCGGGCGCATCCATTCCCCCGGTGCGCTGCGCGGCATGGTCGACATGTGCAGCACCGAACTCAAGCTGGGGCTCTTCCCCGAGGAGAGCACCGCGGTGGCGGCCGTGCTCAATCGCGACCACTACCGCTTCGGGCTGGGCCCGCGCCCCGGGGGCAAGCCCTGAACCGTTCCGGTCCCCGCGCGGTGCCGTGGTCGGCGCAATACCCCTTCGCCCATTCGGGGGGCATCGCCGGTGCGATGATTCTTGCTCTTCAACCAGGTCCGTTGCCTTGAACACCGACGACGAACTCGCCACGGATGCCGTCTTCCGCTCGGCCGCCGAGCTTTTCGGGTTGCTGTCGACCCCGATTCGCCTGCGGATCATCAGCGCCCTGTGCCATGGCGAGAAGAACGTCTCGCAACTGCTCGCCGAGATCGATACCACGCAGCCCAACATGAGCCAGCACCTCGCGACGCTGTACCGCGCGGGCGTACTCGGCCGACGTCGCGACGCCACCCAGATCTACTACCGCATCCGCAACGAGCGAGCCGCGGCCATCTGCCGCTCGGTCTGCATGCAGATCGCCCTCGACCATGCCGACGAGACGCGCGCGGCCTGAGCGGCACCCGCTGCCGTTCCGACCCATCGTGCAGGGCGCTCCGCACGAGCCCGCGATCCGCTAAGCTCGTGCGCGTGTCCGTGGCCGGCGCGTGCCGGCCGCCTTCCCGGGAATCCTCATGAGCCTCTCCGAGCCACAGTTCCCCGACGACGGCCTGATCGCCGTCGTCAAGCGCGACTGCCCCACCTGCGAACTTGTCGCGCCGGTGCTCGCGCAGCTCGCCGCGAGCGGTCCGCTGCGGGTCTACACCCAGGACGATCCCGCGTTCCCGGCCACCGTGGCCGCGCCGGTCGACGACCGAGACCTTCTCGCCTCGCACCGGCTGGCCGTCGAGGTCGTGCCCACGCTGATCCGGCGGGTCGGCGGTCGCGAGACAGCCCGCACCTACGGCTGGGATCGCGCCGAGTGGGAGCGGGTCGCCGGCGCCACCGATCTCGGCGCCGGGCTGCCCGCGATGCGTCCCGGCTGCGGTGCCCTGAACGTCGAGCCCGGTGCGCTCGAAGACCTGCGCATCCGGCTCGGCGAGACCGGCCTCGTGGCACGCCGCATCGCCTTCGGCGGCGACGAGGACGAGTTCGAGGCGATGTTCGAGCGCGGCTGGTCCGACGGCCTGCCGGTGGTGCCTCCCACCGAGAAGCGGGTTCTGCGCATGCTCGCCGGGACCGCCCGCGATCCGCGCGAGGTGCTCGGGCTGTGCCCGCCCAATCTCGCCGAGCTCACGGTCGAGAAGGTGGCCATCAACGCCGTGATGGCCGGCTGCAAGCCCGAATACCTGCCGGTGGTGCTCGCGGCGGTCGAAGCCGCGCTCGATCCGGCCTTCTCGTGGCACGGCGTGCTGGCCACCACGATGTTCGTCAGCCCGGTGGTCGTGGTCAACGGGCCCGTGCGGCGCCAGATCGGCATGAACGCGCTGGGTAACGCGCTGGGCCAGGGCAACCGTGCCAACGCGACGATCGGCCGCGCGCTGCAGCTGATCATCCGCAACGTCGGCGGCGGCCGCCCGCAGGAAGTCGACCGCGCCACCCTCGGCAATCCCGGCAAGTACACCTACTGCTTCGCCGAGGACGAGGAAGGCTCGTCCTGGGAGCCGCTCGCCACCGATTTCGGCGTGGCGCGCGGGGTGTCGGCGGTCACCGTGTTCGCCGGCTACGGTCTGCAGGGCGTGGTCGACCAGAAGTCGCGTGATCCCGAGAGCCTGGCGCGCAGCATGGCCGAGTCGCTGAAGGTGCTGCACAACATCAAGCTCGCGCCCGCCTGCGATGCGATGCTGGTGGTGTGCCCCGAGCACGAGCGCACCTTCCGGGCGGCCGGCTGGAGCAAGGCGCGTCTCCTCGAGGAGCTTCATCGGCTCTGCGAGATCCCCGGCGAGGAGCTGGTGCGTGGGGCACGCGGCATCGCCGAGGGGCTGCCCGAGTCGGTACTCGGGTCCAGCCGCAACAAGTTTCGCCCGGGAGGGCTGCTCATCGTTCGCGCAGGCGGCGGTGCGGGCATGTTCTCGGGCATCATCGGGGGCTGGACCGGCGGCGGTTTCGCCGGCTCCGTACCCGTCACCAGGGAGGTCAAGCCTTGACTGTCATCCTAGACCCGACCGACGAACGGTCGACCGCCTCGCGTCCGAGGCTGGATCGACCCGAGCGTCTCGAGGGGCTCACCGTGGGCCTGCTCGACATCTCCAAGCCACGCGGCGACATCTTCCTCGATCGCCTCGAGGAGCTGCTCGGCGGCCAGGGCATCGCGGTTCGCCGCTACATGAAGCCCACGGTTGCCAAACCGGCCCCGCTGCCCCTGCGACAGCAGGTGGTCGGCGAGGTGGACGTCGTCATCGAAGGCCTGGCCGACTGAGGCTCCTGCACGTCGTGCTGTACGCATGACCTCGCGGATCTCGAAGCCAATGGCATTCCCTCGGTGGGCGTGGCCACGACCGAATTCATCGACGCGGCGGCGATCCAGTCGCGCGCGCTCGGAACCGATCCGGCCTACGTGTTTGTGCCCCATCCGATCCAGGACCGCACCGACGATGAAGTCCGGCGTCTCGCCGACGAGCACTTCGAAGCCATCCTCGCGCTGCTGGTGAAGAAGCGATGATCCTGGTCCGATGAGCGCGGGCGCCCGACTTCCCGGCACCCCGGAGCCGATGCACCGGTGGCAGGGCGCCGGCGGCGTCGTCATTGCCGGTGACGCATGGGGCGATCCCGCAGGCCCCCTCGTGCTGCTGCAGCACGGGGGCGGCCAAACCCGTCACGCCTGGAAGGGCGCCGGCCAGGCGCTTGGCGCGGCGGGCTATCACGCGGTCGCCTTCGATGCTCGCGGCCATGGCGACTCCGACTGGGCACCCGACGGTCGCTACGGCCAGGACGCGATGCTCGAGGACCTTCGCTGCGTCGTCGCGGCGCTCGGCGATCGGCCGGCGGTGCTGGTGGGCGCCTCGATGGGCGGCGCCACCAGCCTGGCTGCCGCCGGCGAGGGCCATGTCCGGGCCAGCGCGCTGGTGCTGGTCGACATCGCGCCACGCGTCGAGGCCGATGGCGTGGGCCGCATCCAGGCTTTCATGACCCGCAACCCCGATGGTTTCGGCTCGCTGCAGGAAGTCGCCGAGGCGATCGCCAGCTACCAGCCACACCGCACCCGACCGCGCAGCCTCGACGGGCTGGCCAAGAACGTGCGGCTGGGTTCCGACGGCCGCTATCGCTGGCACTGGGACCCGCGCTTCCGGGCGGCGCGTCCCGCCCCGGGTGACCGCCGCGACCGGCTCGAGGAGGCGGCCCGTCGCCTGACGCTGCCCACGCTGCTCGTGCGCGGAGGTCTTTCCGACCTGCTGAGCGAGGAGGGCGCGCAGGCCTTCCTCGCGCTGTGCCCGCACAGCGAATACGTCAACGTGACCGGCGCGGCGCACATGGTGGCGGGCGACCGCAACGATGTCTTCGCCGGGTCGGTCATCGAGTTCCTCGCCCGTCGCGTGCCGGTCGCCGGCCAGCCCGCGTGGTTCCCCTGAGCGCTGCAGGAAGACACCCATGAGCGACAGCTACACCCCGCCCCGCGTCTGGACCTGGAACAAGGCCAGCGGCGGGCGTTTCGCCAACATCAACCGCCCGATCGCCGGCGCCACCCACGACAAGGAACTGCCGGTCGGCCGGCATCCCTTCCAGCTCTACTCGCTGGGCACGCCCAACGGCGTCAAGGTCACCGTGATGTTCGAGGAACTGCTCGCGGCCGGTCACACCGGCGCCGAGTACGACGCCTGGCTGATCCGCATCGGCGAGGGCGATCAGTTCGGCAGCGGCTTCGTCGCGATCAACCCGAACTCCAAGATCCCCGCGCTGCTCGATCGAAGCGGCCCGCAGCCGATCCGGGTCTTCGAATCGGGCGCCATCCTGCTGCACCTGGCCGAGAAGTTCGGCGCCTTCATTCCCTCGGGCGGCGCCGAGCGCGCGGCCTGCCTGTCGTGGCTGTTCTGGCAGATGGGCAGCGCTCCCTACCTGGGCGGCGGCTTCGGTCACTTCTACGCCTATGCGCCCGTCAAGATCGAGTACGCGATCGACCGCTTCGCGATGGAGACCAAGCGCCAGCTCGACGTCCTCGATCGCCACCTCGCCGACAACCGCTACATGGCGGGCGACCAGTACACGATCGCCGACATGGCGATCTGGCCGTGGTACGGCGCGCTCGCCAAGGGACTGCTCTACGAGGGCGGCGAGTTCCTGCAGGTGCAGGACTACCGCCACGTGCAGCGCTGGACCGACGAGCTCGCCGAGCGGCCTGCGGTGCGGCGCGGTCGCATGGTGAACCGGATGCAGGGCGCGCCGGCGAGCCAGCTGCGCGAGCGTCACGATGCCTCCGATTTCGAGACCCGCACGCAGGACAAGCTCGGCGGCTGAGCGCGACGCCATCCGGTCGTCGCGCCCGTCCTGATCCGACCCTTCCCCCGCGCCCGATGCCCGGCAAAGCCGCGATCCTCGCCAACCCGATGTCGGGCCGCGACGTGCGGCGTCTGGCCGCGCGGGCGAGCACCACCACCCACGAACTCAAGCGCGATCTGGTGGCGCGCATCGCACTCGGGCTCGATGCGGTCGGCGTCGACGAGATCCTGATCCTCAAGGAGCCCTACCGGGTCTCGAGCGACGCGCTGGCCCGCCTGCCGATGCGCGCGGGGGTGCGGCTGCTCGATGTCGGGCTCACGCACTCGGCGGCCGACACGCGGGCGGCCGCGATCGCCGCGCGCGACGCCGGATGCGGCGTCATCGTCTCGCTGGGCGGTGACGGCACCAACCGCGCGATCGCCGGGGTGTGTCCCGAGGTGCCGCTGCTGCCGCTGTCCACCGGCACGAACAACGTGTTCCCGGTGATGGTCGAGGCGACCAGTGCCGGCGTGGCCGCGGGGCTGGTGGCCGCGGGTATCGTGCCGGTGGCCGAGGCTGCGCGGCGCTGCAAGCTTGTGCACCTCGAGGGCCCCGGCTGGCGCGACGTGGCCGTGATCGACGCGGTCCTGCTGCGCGACGACCACACCGGCAACCTGCTGCCCTTCGATGCGCAGCGCATCGCGGCGCTGGTGCTGGCCCGTGCCGAGCCGGCGGCGGTGGGCACCTCGCCGATCGGTGGCTACCTCGATCCCACCGGTTTCGACGACGACTGGGGGCTGGGCCTGCGCTGCGGCAGCGGCCGCGCGCTGCACGTGCCACTGTCGCCGGGGCTCTTCGGCAGCGTCCGGGTGGCGTCCTGCGAGCGGCTTGCGCCAGGCGCGCGCGTCGTCATCGACGGGCCTGGGGTGATCGCGCTCGACGGCGACCGGCTGCATGCGCTGGCCGACGGCGAGCAGGCCGAAGCATGGGTCGAACGCGACGGTCCGCCGGTCATCGACGTGGGGCGGTGCATCGGCTGGGCGGCCGCCCGGGGACTGCTTGGCGACGCCGGCATCCTGGCCTGAGCCCGAGCCCTGGCCTTTGCCTGCGCGAGGGCGCGCTACATCAGCACGATGTCGTACTGCTGCTGCCCGTAGGCGGTCTCGACCTGCAGCGACACCTGCCGGCCGATCGCGTCGCAGAGCGCTGCCAGCGGCGGGGCCTCCTCCTCGAGAAAGAGGTCGATCACCGCCTGCGAGGCCACGATGCGGAACTCCCGCGGGTTGAACTGCCGGGCTTCGCGCTGGATCTCGCGCAGGATCTCGTAGCAGATCGTGCGCGCGGTCTTGATCTCGCCGCGGCCGCCGCAGGTGGGGCAGGGCTCGCACAGCAGGTGGGCGAGCGATTCGCGGGTGCGCTTGCGGGTGAGCTCGACCAGGCCCAGCGATGTGAATCCGTTGACCGTCGAGCGCGTGCGGTCGCGCGCGAGCGCCTTGCGCAGTTCGGCCAGCACCGAGTCCCGATGCGTTGCGTCGCTCATGTCGATGAAGTCGACGATGATGATGCCGCCGAGGTTGCGCACCCGCAGCTGCCGGGCGATCGCGTGAGCGGCCTCGAGATTGGTCTTGAAGATCGTGTCGTCGAAATTGCGGCCGCCGACGAAGCCGCCGGTGTTGACATCGATGGTCGTCAAGGCCTCGGTCTGGTCGATGATCAGGTAGCCGCCCGATTTCAGGTCGACGCGGCGTGCCAGCGCCTTCTCGATCTCGGCCTCGATCGCGTGCAGCCCGAACAGCGGGCGGTCGCCGGAGTGGGCGCGCAGCCTCCCGGCCATCGCCGGCACATAGACCCGCGCGAAGGCCTGCAGCGCGGCGAGCTCTTCGGCGGAGTCGACAATGATCGCGTGGGTGTGCTCGCCCGCGACGTCGCGCAGGATGCGCTGCGTGGCCGAGAGCTCCTGGTAAAGCAGCGACGGGGCGGGCTGGCGGCGGCTCGCGTCGAGGATCGCCTGCCAGCGCAGGCGCAGGTACTCGACATCGGCGGCGAGTTCGGACTGCTCGCAGTCCTCGGCCGAGGTGCGGATGATGAAGCCGCCACGCTCGCCTTCGCCGAGCACCGCCTGCAGCCGCGCCTTCAGCGCCTGCCGCTCGGCCTCGTCGCCGATGCGCTGCGACACGCCGATGTGCGGATCCTGGGGCAGGTAGACGAGCAGGCGTCCCGCGATGCTGATCTGCGTGGACAGCCGGGCGCCCTTGGTGCCGAGCGGATCCTTGATGACCTGCACGAGCAGGGGCTGGCCTTCGAAGAGGAGCTTCTCGATCGGCAGCGGTTGGCCCGAGCCGCCCTGCTGGGCGCGCGACTGCCACAGGTCGGCCACGTGCAGGAACGCGGCGCGCTCGAGGCCGATGTCGATGAAGGCCGACTGCATGCCCGGCAGCACGCGCGACACCTTGCCGAGGTAGACGTTGCCGGTGAGGCCGCGCGCGGCGGCGCGTTCGACGTGCAGTTCCTGCACGACGCCCTGCTGCACGACCGCGATGCGGGTTTCGTGGGGACTGTGGTTGACGAGGATGTCTTCGGTCATGGCGAGGCGGGCGGCGACGACCGGGGAGGCTGCCGCGTGCCGCGAGCACGGGCCAGCGCCCTGCGGACGAGTCGGGTGGTCTCGTGCAGCGGCAGCCCCATGATACCGGAGTGGCTGCCCTCGATGCGGCGGACGAAGGCCGCCGCCGCGCCCTGGATCGCGTAGCCGCCCGCCTTGTCGAAGGGCTCGCCGCTGTCGACGTAGGCATCGATCTGCGCAGCGCCGAGGCGCGCGAAACTCACCCGCGACACCTGGACCACCCACTCGGTCTGTCGGCCATCGCCGACCGCCACGGCGGTCAGCACGCGGTGGCTGCGGCCGGCCAGCCGGGCGAGCATCGCCCGGGCCTCGTCTGCGCTCGCGGGCTTGCCAAGCAGCGTGCCGCCGATCGCCACCGTGGTGTCGGCGGCGAGCACCGGAGCCTGCGGCAGTCCGCGCCGGGCGAGCCTTGCCTGCGCGGCCTCCAGCTTGGCGAGCGCGACCCGCCTCACATAGGCCGCGGCGGCTTCACCGCCGCGCATGGCCTCCAGCGACTCGGCATTCTCGGCGGCATCGGGCAGCAGCAGTCGGAACGCGATGTCGACCTGGCGCAGCAGTTCCTGGCGGCGCGGGCTCTGCGAGGCGAGGTAGATGAAGTCGCTCATCGGGGTTCGCGCTGCCTCAGTCGCGGTGGTAGGGGTGCCCGGCGATCACCGACCAGGCCCGGTAGAGCTGCTCGGCGAGCACGCAGCGCACGAGGGGGTGGGGCAGCGTGAGACTGGACAGCCGCAGTCGTTCGGCGCAGGACTGCTTGAAGGCGGCATCGAGCCCGTCGGGCCCGCCGATCACGATGCCCACCGGGCGTCCGCCCTCGCGCCATGCCGCCATCCGCGCCGCGAAGGCGCGGGTGTCGAGATCGGCGCCACGCTCGTCGAGTGCCACCCGGTGAGCGCCCTCGGGCAGCGCGGCCACGATGCGCTGCGCCTCGCGGGCCATCCAGGCTGCTGCGCTGCCGCTGGCGCCGCGGGCTTCGGCCCTGACCTCGCGCCACTCGACGCGCGCCTCGGCGGGCATCCGCGCCGCGTAGGCATCGACCGCGGTGTCGACCCAGGCCGGCATCCGGGTGCCGACCGCGACGACGCGTATCAGCATCGACGCCGCGGGCGTTCTGGCGACGCCACGGTGCGCGGGCCCTGCTTACGCGGCCGCGGGGCGCGGCGCGCGGCTCCGGGGGCGAGCGGGCTTCGACGGCGCGGCCTCGCGCGCGGCGGCGGCCGATGCCGGCGTCGCGCGCGTCGCACCGAGCTTCACACGGACCGATTTGCCGCCCCAGATTTCCTCGAGGTTGTAGTAGGCGCGGATGGCGGGCTGCATCACGTGCACGACGATGTCGCCGAGGTCGACCAGGACCCATTCGCCACCATCCTCGCCCTCGACCGAGATCACGTCGCCGCCCGCGAGCTTGACCTTGTCGCGAACGCTGGCCGCGAGCGCCCGGGTCTGGCGATTGGACGTGCCGCTGGCCACCACCACCCGGTCGAAGAGGCCGGTCAGTCCGCTGGTGTCGAAGACCCGGATGTCCTGGGCCTTGACGTCCTCAAGGGCGTCGATGACCAGCCGTTGCAGTTTGCGTAGATCCATGGGGTGTCAGTCCTGTCCGCCCGGGGCGGCGCCGTAGAGCCGGTGCGATTCAATATAGTGGAGAACCTGAGGTGCGACCAGTTCGGCCGGCCGCTCGCCACGAGCCAGCGCAGCCCGCAGCGCGGTGGCCGATACCGGCACCGGCGGCATCGAGAAGAAGACGATCGCCCCGGCTGGCGCGTCGGGCAGCGCATCGCGGCCGCGCGAGCGCACCAGCGCTTCCACCGGGTCGGGCAGGTCGGACAGCGGAACCTGCTCGCGCTGCGTGCAGGCGATATGCGCGAACTCGAGCAGCGACTCCCAGCGCCGCCAGGTGGCGAGGTTGCGCAGCTGGTCGCTGCCCAGGATCAGCACCAGCGCCGGCTGCGGCCCGAGCTCGGCGCGCAGTTCGGCCAGCGTGTCGATCGTGTAGGAGGCACCGGCTCGGCGCACCTCGCGGTCGTCGGCGCAGAGCCCGGCTTCGCCGCCGAGCGCGAGCCGCAGCATCGCGAGGCGTTCGGGGGCACTCGCCACCACGCCGGACTTCTGCCAGGACGCGCCGGTCGGCATCAGCCGGACCTCGGCGAGCCGCAGCGCCGCCCGCGCCGCGCGGGCCAGCGCCAGATGACCCACGTGCACCGGATCGAAGGTGCCGCCGAGCAGCCCGATACGCACTCGCGAATCGGCCGGTGGCGCTGTGCCGGCCTCGATGGCGGCCGGGGTGCCGCCGCTCAAACCCAGTCTCGCGCGCGCAGGAAGTCGGTGTAGAGCCGTGCCTCGGGCGAACCCGCCTCGGGCTGCCAGTCGTAGCGCCAGTGGGCGACCGGCGGCATCGACACGAGGATGGACTCGGTGCGGCCTCCCGACTGCAGGCCGAACAGCGTGCCGCGGTCGAACACCAGGTTGAATTCGACGTAGCGACCGCGGCGGTAGCACTGGAACTCGCGCTCGCGCTCGCCCCATGGCATGTCGCGGCGCCGTTGGGCGATCGGCAGCCATGCGGGCAGGAAGTGCTCGCCGACGCTGCGCAGCAGCGCGAAGGAGCGCTCGAAGCCGAGTTCGGCGAAGTCGTCGAAGAAGATGCCGCCCACGCCGCGCGGCTCGTTGCGGTGCTTCAGGAAGAAGTACTCGTCGCACCACTTCTTGAAGCGCGGATGGTAGTCGGCGCCGAAGGGCGCGAGCGCGCGCTGGCAGGCCGCGTGGAAGCCGATCGCGTCTTCCTCGAAGGGGTAGTAGGGGGTGAGGTCCATGCCGCCGCCGAACCACCACACCGGCTCGTCGTCCGATCCCGGCGGCGGGTTGGCGATGAAGCAGCGCACGTTGAGGTGGACGGTGGGGATGTAGGGATTTCGCGGATGCAGCACCAGCGACACGCCCATGGCCTCGAAGGGACGGCCGGCGAGAGCCGGTCGCTGGGCGCTGGCCGAAGGGGGCAGCGCCGACCCGGTGACATGCGAGAACAGCACGCCGCCGCGCTCGAGGACGTTGCCGTTTTCGATGACCCGCGAAACGCCGCCGCCGCCGCCCGGGCGTTCCCAGGCGTCGGCGCGGAAGGCCTGGCCGTCGAGTTCCTCGAGGCCGGCGACAATCGAGGACTGGAGCGACAGCAGCCAGGTGCGGACCGCGACGGCGTCGACGGGAGCATGCATGGGGAAGTCTCCGGGGGGCGTCAGCGCTTGCGCGCAAGCGCGCGGTGGCCGATGTCGCTGCGGTACTGCATGCCGGCGAAACGGATGCCGGCGACGCGCTCGTAGGCGATCGACTGGGCGATCTTGACCGAGTCGCCAAGCGCGGTGACGCACAGCACCCGGCCGCCGCTGGTGACCACCCGTGCATCCGGTGCCTGCGCGGTGCCGGCGTGGAAGACCAGCACGTCGTCGCGTTCGCCATTGCCGTCGCCCGGAAGACCCTCGATGGGATCGCCCGCACGGGGGGCTTCCGGGTAGCCGTGGGCGGCCAGCACGACGCCGAGCGCGGTACGCCGGTCCCAGGTGACCTCGGCACGGTCGAGGTGGCCGTCGATCGCCAGTTCGAAGAGCTCGGCGAGGTCGCTCTTGAGACGCGCCATGATCGGCTGCGTCTCGGGATCGCCCATGCGGCAGTTGAACTCCAGCGTGCGCGGGTTGCCGGCGTCGTCGATCATCAGGCCGGCATAGAGGAAGCCGGTGAAGGGGATGCCGTCGCGGGCCATGCCGGCGACGGTGGGGTTGATGATCTCGCGCAGAACCCGGGCATGGATGTCGGGCGTGACCACCGGCGCGGGCGAGTAGGCGCCCATGCCGCCGGTGTTGGGGCCCTGGTCGGCGTCGCGCAGCCGCTTGTGGTCCTGGCTGGTGGCCAGCGGCAGCACATGGCGACCATCGACCATCACGATGAAGCTCGCCTCCTCGCCCGCGAGGAACTCCTCGATCACGACGCGCGCGCCTGCCGCCCCCATGCGGTTGTCGACCAGCATGTCGTCGACGGCGGCGTGCGCCTGCGCCAGCGTGGTGGCCACGACCACGCCCTTGCCCGCGGCCAGGCCGTCGGCCTTGATGACGATCGGCGCGCCGTGCGCGTCGATCCACGCGTGGGCGGCGGCCGCGTCGGTGAAGCTGCGCCACTGCGCGGTGGGGATCCCGTGGCGCGTCATGAAGGACTTGGCGAAGTCCTTCGAGGATTCGAGCTGCGCGGCTGCCCGGGTGGGCCCGAAGATGCGCAGGCCCCGCGCCCGGAAGTGATCGACGATGCCGGCCGCCAGGGGTCCTTCGGGGCCGACCACCGTGAAGGCGATCGACTCGCGCACCGCGAAATCGGCGAGCTCGGCGAGATCGGTGATCGGCAGGTTACGCAGCCGCGCATCGCGTGCCGTGCCGGCATTGCCGGGCGCCACGAAGACCGAGGACACCCGCGGGGAGCGGGCGAGCCGCCAGGCGATCGCGTGCTCGCGACCGCCCGCGCCGACGACGAGCACCTTCATGCGTCGACCTCGTCGAGCACCGCGTTCGTGAAGACCTCCTGGACGTCGTCGAGCCCCTCGAGCGCGTCGAGCAGACGCCGCATGCGCAGCGCGTCGTCGCCCTGGAAGAGGGTTTCGGTGAGCGGCTTCATCAGGATGTCGGCGACCTCGGCCCGCAGGCCCGCGCCGGCGAGTGCGGCCTTCAGCGCCGGAAACGCGGCGGGCGCGCACAGCACCTCGATGCCGCCTTCGTCATCGGTGAGGACGTCATCGGCGCCCGCGTCGATCGCGACTTCCATCACCTTGTCCTCGGGGGTGCCGGGGGCGAACAGGAACTGGCCGCAGTGCCGGAACAGGAAGGCGACGGAGCCGTCGGTGCCGAGGTTGCCGCCGTGCTTGGAGAAGGCGTGCCTCACCTCGGCCACCGTGCGGGTGCGGTTGTCGGTCAGGCAGTCGACGATGACCGCCGCGCCGCCGATGCCGTAGCCCTCGTAGCGCACTTCCTCGTAGCTGGCGCCCTCGAGGCCGCCCACGCCCTTCTGGATCGCGTTGGCGACCTTGTCCTTGGGCATGTTGGCGTCGGACGCCTTGTCCATGGCGAGCCGCAGCCGCGGGTTGGCGTTGGCGTCGGCGCCGCCGAGCTTCGCGGCGACGGTGATCTCACGGATGATCCGGGTGAACAGCTTGCCGCGCTTTTCGTCCTGCCGGTTCTTGCGGTGCTGGATGTTGGCCCATTTGCTGTGGCCGGCCATGAAGTGCTCTCCAGGGTGCTCGCCGACCCGCCGGCTTGCGCGAGGCTGCCGCGGCATGATCGAATGATCGGCTCGCGAAATCATGCGAGCCAGCCTTCGATTCTACCATCGGGGCGGTCTGCGACCGGCCCCTCGCAACCCCACCCGGACCACGCCCAAGCCATGCCCGAGCCGCTTCGCATCGCCGTCGTCCCGCCCGGTTCGCCGGGCGGTCAGGGCCAGCCGCTCGGCCTGCTGCCGGCGCTCGCCAACCGCCACGGCCTGATTGCCGGGGCCACCGGTACCGGAAAGACCGTCACGCTGCAGGTCATGGCGGAATCCTTCTCGGCCATCGGCGTGCCGGTGTTCATGGCCGACGTGAAGGGCGATCTCACCGGCATCGCCCGGCCAGGCACGGCGAGCCCGCGGCTTGCCGAGCGGGTGGCCCGCCTCGGGCTGACCGAACCGGTCTTCGCCGGCTCGCCGGTCACGCTCTGGGATGTCTTCGGCGAGCGTGGCCATCCGCTGCGCGCCACGATCTCCGACATGGGGCCGGTGCTGCTCGCACGCATGCTCGGGCTGAACGAGACCCAGGAGGGTGTGCTCAACCTGGTGTTTCGCATCGCCGACGAGCGCGGCCTGCTGCTGCTCGATGCCAAGGACCTGCGCGCGATGCTGCAGTACGTGGGCGAGAACGCCCGCGAGTTCACCACGGCCTATGGCAACGTGTCGTCGGCCTCGGTGGGCGCGATCCAGCGGGCGCTGCTGGTGCTCGATTCGCAGGGCGCCGACCGTTTCTTCGGCGAGCCGATGCTCGATCTCGACGACATGATGCAGACCGACGCCGCGGGCCGCGGCGTGGTCAACATCCTGGTGGCCGATCGACTGCTCAACGCGCCGCGGCTCTATGCCGCATTCCTGCTGTGGTTGCTGTCCGATCTCTTCGAGCGGCTGCCCGAGGTCGGCGACCGCGACCGGCCCCGACTGGTCTTCTTCTTCGACGAGGCGCACCTGCTCTTCAACGACGCGCCGCGGGCGCTGGTCGAGAAGGTCGAGCAGGTGGTGCGCCTGATCCGCTCGAAGGGCGTCGGGGTCTATTTCGTGACCCAGAATCCGCTCGATGTCCCCGAGACCGTGCTCGGCCAGCTCGGCAACCGCGTGCAGCACGCACTGCGCGCGTTCACGCCGCGCGACCAGAAGGCGGTGAAGACTGCCGCCGAGACGCTGCGGCCGAACCCCCGCTTCGACGCGGCCGCCGCGATCACCGAGCTCGGCGTGGGCGAGGCGCTGGTGTCCTTCCTCGATGACAAGGGACGCCCCTCGGTGGTCGAGCGTGCCATGGTGGTCCCGCCGTGCTCCCGCATCGGTCCGGTCGACGATGCCGAGCGGGCGGCGCTCATCGCCGGCTCGGTGGTTGCCGGGGTCTACGAGCAGGTCGTCGACCGCGAATCGGCCTTCGAGCGGCTGCGCGGACAAGGCGGCGGTGCCGCAAGCGCCGGGCGTGGCGGCGCGCCGGCGCCCGCACCCGCGCCTGACGCGCCGGCGGGGGGCGGTTTCGGCGACACGCTTCGCGATGTCTTCGGCACGCTGGGAGGCGGGTCGGCCGGCTCCGGTTCCGCGGGTGGCGGCGCCCGCGGCGCGTCGCGTCGCACCGAATCGGTGATCGAGGCGGCCGCCAAGAGCGCGGCGCGTTCGATCGGTTCGACGCTCGGCCGTGAGATCATCCGCGGGGTCCTGGGCTCGTTGCTCGGCCGCCGGCGCTGAGCGGTCGCCGGCGCCGCCCGCCCGGTCGGGCGCCTCGCCCCGACCGGTGCGGTCGCCCAACAGGCTTCTCCATCCTCATCCACGGAGCTTTCGCACATGGATCTCGGCATCAAGGGCAGGTGGGCGCTGGTCTGCGGCGCCAGCAAGGGCCTGGGCTACGGCTGCGCGCTGTCGCTGGCCAGGGAAGGCGTCAACCTGGTGATCAACGCCCGCTCCGCGCAGCCGCTTGCGCAGGCTGCCGCCAGCATTCGCGCCGAAACGGGCGTCACGGTCTTCGAGGCGGCCTGCGATATCACCACCCCCGAGGGTCAGGCGCAGGCGCTGGCCTGCGCGCCGCACATCGACATCCTCGTGAACAATGCCGGTGGCCCGCCGCCGGGCGACTTCCGCAGCTTCACGCGCCAGCAGTGGCTCGATGCGCTCAACGCCAACATGCTCACCCCGATCGACCTGATCCGGGCCACCGTCGACGGCATGATCGAGCGCCGCTTCGGCCGCATCGTCAACATCACCTCGAGCTCGGTGAAGGCCCCGATCGACATCCTCGGCCTGTCCAACGGCGCGCGCTCCGGGCTCACCGGTTTCGTCGCCGGTCTTGCGCGCAAGACCGTCGCGCACAACGTCACCATCAACAACCTGCTGCCCGGCATGTTCGACACCGACCGCCTGCGCGGCACCATCGAGGCGTCCGCGCGGGCCGCTGGTGTCAGCGTCGACGAGGCGCGTCGCATGCGCGTGGCCTCGGTGCCCGCCGGCCGCCTGGGCGACGCCCTGGAGTTCGGGCAGGCCTGCGCCTACCTGTGCAGCGCGCAGGCCGCGTATGTCACGGGCCAGAACTTCCTCATCGACGGCGGCGCCTACCCGGGCACGTACTGAGTTTTTCCCTGGAGACTGCAGATGACCAAGGCGATTCGAATCGAGCGGACCGGCGGTCCGGAAGTCATGCAGCTGGTCGACGTCGAGGTCGGCCCGCCGGGGCCGGGCGAGGCCCAGGTGCGCAATCACGCGATCGGCCTCAACTACATCGATGTCTATTTCCGCACGGGGCTATACCCGATGCCGCTGCCCGCGGGCATCGGCCTGGAGGGCGCCGGCGTGGTCACGGCGGTGGGGGCGGGGGTCGAGTCGGTCAAGGTCGGCGACCGGGTCGCCTACTGCGGCCAGCCGCCCGGCTCCTACGCCGAACTTCGCAACATGCCGGCCGCGCCCCTCGTGAAGCTGCCCAGGTCGGTGGCCTTCGACACCGCCGCCGCCATGATGCTGAAGGGCCTCACGGTGCAGTACCTGTTCCGGCGCACCTACAAGCTGCAGCGTGGCCAGACCATCCTGTTTCACGCCGCGGCCGGCGGCGTCGGCCTGATCGCCATGCAGTGGGCCAAGGCGCTCGGCGTCACGGTCATCGGCACCGTGGGCTCCGAAGCCAAGGCCCGGCTCGCCCGCGAGTTCGGCGCCGACCATGTCATCCTCTACAACAAGGAGAACGTGGTCGAGCGGGTCCGCGAGATCACCCGCGGCGAGATGGTGCCCGTCGTCTACGATTCGGTGGGCAGGGATACCTTCCAGGCCTCGATCGACTGCCTGCAGCCCTTCGGGCTGATGGTGAGTTTCGGCAATGCCTCCGGGCCGGTGCCGCCGATGGCGCTCACCGCGCTCAAGGGATCGCTCTACATCACCCGACCCTCGCTGATGGCGCACACGGCGCGGCGTGACAACCTCGAGGAGATGTCGGCCGACCTCTTCCGCATGGTGTCCAGCGGCAAGGTGCGCATCCCGATCGACCAGCGCTACCCGCTGGCCGATGCCGTGCGGGCCCACGAGGATCTCGAGTCGCGTCGCACCACCGGGTCGACCGTCCTGCTGCCCTGAGGCGAGCACGTCGGGTCGTCCCGTGCGCGCCTTCGCCAGCGTCGCGCGCCTGTTCGGCGAGACCGGGCTCGCGCGCCTGCAGGCGGCGCATGTCTGCGTCGTCGGCGTCGGCGGCGTCGGCTCGTGGGCTGCCGAGGCGCTGGTTCGCTCGGGCGTGGGCGCGATCACCCTGGTCGACCTCGATCATGTCGCCGAGTCGAACCTGAACCGTCAGGTTCATGCGCTCGGCTCCACGCTGGGCGCGGCCAAGGTCGAGGCGATGCGCGCCCGGCTGCTCGACATCGCGCCCGACTGCCGCATCGATGCGGTCGACGATTTCATCGACCCGCTCAACGTGAACGAACTGCTGCCCGCGGGCTGCGCGGTGCTCGATGCGATCGACGCGCCGCGCGCGAAGGCGGCGCTGATCGCGCTGTGCGTCGCACGCGGGCAGCCGCTGGTCGTCTGTGGTGCAGCCGGTGCCCGCACCGATCCGCTGGCGCTCGCGCTCGACGATCTCGCCCTGGTGCGCGGCGACGCCCTGCTGGCCGGCGTGCGTGCGCGCCTGCGCCGAGACCATGGCTTTCCACGGGAGGCCGGGCGGCGCTTCGGCGTGAGCGCCGTTCATTCGCGTCAGCAGCCGATGTCGCGATCGTTCGGCAAGGTGCACGCGGGCGCGGACGCCGGCGCCGGCTCGCCGCTCGCCTGCGCCGGCTATGGCTCGATCGTCACCGTCACCGCCACGCTCGGGATGGTCGCCGCGGCTCGCCTCATCGATGTCATCGTCGGCACAACCGGCGCGTCGCGCGGGCATGTCGCTTGCTTGGTTCCTGGCACCGCGTCCACCCGGGAGTAACGGTCGTGTCGATCCATGTCGCCCTCAATCATGTCACCCATTACCGCTACGACCGGCCGGTGGCGCTCGGCCCGCAGGTGGTTCGGCTGCGCCCCTGCCCGCATGCCCGCACGCGCATCCTCGCCTATTCGCTGAAGGTCGATCCGGCTGAGCACTTCATCAACTGGCAACAGGATCCGCAATCCAATTACCAGGCACGCCTGGTCTTTCCCGAACGCACCCGGGAACTTCGTATCGAGATCGACCTGGTCGCCGAGATGTCGGTGTTCAACCCCTTCGACTTCTTCCTCGAACCCCAGGCCGAGCACCACCCCTTCGTTTACACCGCCGAGCAGCACGTCGAACTCGCGCCCTTCCTGGCGCGCGAGGCCGCGGGCGAGCGCTTCGCGAGCCTGCTCGCGAGCCTGCCCTCGGAGCCGGTGCGCACCATCGACTTTCTGGTGGCCATCAACCAGCGCCTGCAGCGCGAGATCGCCTACCTGATCCGTCTCGAGCCCGGCGTGCAGAGCCCCGAGCGAACGCTCGAGCTCGGTTCGGGCTCGTGCCGCGACTCCGCATGGCTGCTGGTGCAGTTGCTGCGCCATCGCGGGCTCGCCGCGCGTTTCGTCTCGGGTTACCTGATCCAGCTGCGGCCCGACGTCAAGGCACTCGACGGCCCCGTCGGCGCCGAGGCCGATTTCACCGACCTGCACGCCTGGTGCGAGGTCTACCTGCCCGGCGCGGGCTGGATTGGGCTCGATCCCACCTCCGGGCTGCTCGCCGGCGAGGGTCATATCCCGCTCGCCTGCTCGCCCGAGCCTTCCTCGGCAGCCCCGGTCTCCGGCATGGTCGAGGCCGCCGAGTGCGAGTTTTCCCACGCGATGCGGGTCGATCGCATCTGGGAAGCGCCGCGGGTCACGTTGCCCTACACCGAGGATCAGTGGGCCGACATCGAGGCGCTGGGCCTGCGCATCGACGAGGCCCTGCGCGCCGGTGACGTTCGCCTCACGCAGGGCGGCGAGCCGACCTTCGTGTCGATCGACGACCGCGACGGCGCCGAATGGAACGGCGATGCGCTCGGCCCCACCAAGCGCGGGCTGGCGGGCGACCTCTTCTGGCGCCTGCGCGACCGCTACGCCCCCCAGGGGCTCGCGCACTTTGGTCAGGGCAAGTGGTATCCCGGCGAGCAGTTGCCTCGCTGGTCCCTCAACCTGTTCTGGCGGCGCGACGGCGAGCCGATCTGGTCCGATCCGGCGCTGCTCGCCGACGAGCGCGACTCGCATGGCGCCGATGCGGCGCTCGCCGCCCGCTTTCTGCGCGAACTCGCCGGGCGGCTTGCCATCGAACCGGCGCACGTCTTCGACGCGTACGAGGACGCCTGGTACTACCTGTGGCGCGAACGACGCCTGCCGGTCAATGTCGATCCCTTCGATGCCCGCCTCGACGATCCGCTGGAGCGCGAGCGGCTGCGCCGGGTCTTCGAGACGGGGCTGGCGGCGCCCGTGGGCAGCGTGCTGCCCCTCGAGGCCGTGGCATCGGGCGCGGCGCGCGGCGGCGCGCGCTGGCGCACCGGCTCGTGGTTTCTGCGCGCCGAGCGCTGCTACCTGCTGCCCGGCGATTCTCCCATCGGGTACCGCTTGCCCCTGGATTCGCAGCCCTGGCAGAGTCTCGCCGATCGCGACCCGGCGCCGCCGCCTGACGGCTTTCGGGCGCTGTCACCGCTGCCGCCCCAGCGGGTGGTCCGCGAGCGGATGCAGCGCGCCGACGACCCGCCGCGGGCGCAGGACCCGTCGGGCAGCGTACCCGGGGTCCGTGGCTGGCACCCCGACGGCCTGGTGCGCACCGCGATGTGTGCCCAGCCTCGCGAGGGACGCCTCTACATCTTCATGCCGCCGGTCGCCGAGACCGAGGCCTATCTCGAGCTGGTCGCAGCGGTCGAGGCCACCGCCGCCGCCCTGGGCGTGCCGGTCGTGCTCGAGGGTTACGAGCCGCCGCGCGACCCGCGCCTCGCGAGCCTGCGGGTCACCCCCGACCCGGGCGTGATCGAGGTCAACGTGCAACCGGCGTCGAGCTGGCGCGAGCTCGTCGAGCAGACCGGTTTTCTCTACGACGCGGCGCACCAGACCCGCCTGTCGACCGAGAAGTTCATGCTCGACGGTCGTCATGTCGGCACCGGTGGCGGCAATCACTTCGTGCTCGGCGGCGCCACACCGGCCGACTCCCCCTTCCTGCGCCGCCCCGATCTGCTCGCCAGCATGATCGCCTACTGGCACAACCATCCGTCGCTGTCCTACCTGTTCTCGGGCCTGTTCATCGGGCCTACCAGCCAGGCCCCACGCTTCGACGAGGCCCGCAACGAATCGGTCTACGAGATCGAGATCGCGCTGCGCGAGCTGCAGCGCCTGCAGTCGCAGGCGATCGGCGGTGAGCTGCCGCCCTGGACGATCGACCGGCTGCTGCGCAATCTGCTGGTCGATGTCACCGGCAACACGCACCGGGCCGAGTTCTGCATCGACAAGCTCTACTCGCCCGATGGTCCCGCCGGGCGCCTCGGCCTGCTCGAGATGCGCGCCTTCGAGATGCCACCGCATGCGCGCATGAGCCTCGCGCAGCAGCTGCTGATGCGCGCGCTGGTCGCCCGTTTCTGGTCGCAACCCTATCGGCCGCCCCGGCTGCAGCGCTGGGGTACCGAGCTGCACGACCGTTTCATGCTGCCGCACTTCGTGTGGGATGACTTCACCGACGTCATCGACGAGCTGCGCGAGGCCGGCTACCCGCTGCGCGCCGAGTGGTTCGCGCCGCACCTCGAATTCCGCTTCCCGCGGCTCGGCGACTTCACCGCGCGCGGTGTCGACGTCGAACTGCGGCTCGCGCTCGAGCCCTGGCACGTGATGGGCGAGGAGGGCGGCGCGGGCGGTACGGTGCGCTACGTCGATTCTTCCGTCGAGCGCCTGCAGGTGCGGGCGACCGGCCTGATCGATGATCGTCACGTGCTCGTGTGCAATGGTCGTCGCGTCCCGCTGCAACCCACCGGACGCGTCGGCGAGTACGTGGCGGGCGTGCGCTACCGCGCCTGGCAGCCGCCGTCATGCCTGCACCCGACCATCGGGGTGCACGCGCCGCTGGTCTTCGATCTTGCCGACACCTGGATGCAGCGTTCGCTGGGTGGCGCCCAGTACCACGTCGCGCATCCCGGCGGGCGCAACCACGACAGTTTTCCGGTCAACGCCTACGAGGCCGAGGCGCGCCGACTTGCCCGCTTCTTCCGGATCGGTCATACCCCGGGGCGTCTCGAACTCCCGCCCGAGACGCGCAACCCGGCGCTGCCCTTCACCCTCGATCTCCGTCGTCCCGGTTGAGCGCCTCCACCGCCGCCAGCGCCGGGCTGCTGGGTGCCTACCCGGTGGCCCGCAACCGTTTCGACGAGCTCCTCGAGGCGCCCGGGCGACCACGTCAGCACCTGCGTCCGCTCGTCGACCTGCTCGCGGGCGCGTCGGCGCAGCGTGTGGGCGAGCGGCTCGAATCGATCGAGCGGCAGATCCGCGATCACGGCGTCACCTACAACGTTTATGCCGACCCGCAGGGCCTGGATCGCCCCTGGGAGCTCGATGCGCTGCCCCAGGTGATTCCCGCCGAGGAGTGGGCGCCGCTTGCGGCGGGCATCGCGCAGCGTGCCGACCTGCTCAATCGCATCCTGGCCGACCTCTATGGCTCGCAGACCCTGCTGCGTGAAGGTCTGATCGCGCCGGAGCTGGTCTTCGGCCATGGCGGCTTCCTGCGCGCCGCGCACGGCACGCGCGCCCCCGGTGGCGTGTTCCTCCATCTCTACGCTGCCGACCTCGCCCGCTCACCCGATGGCCGCTGGTGGGTCCTCGCCGATCGCACGCAGGCTCCGTCCGGAGCCGGCTATGCCCTCGAGAACCGGCTCATCGTCTCGCGGGTGTTTCCGGAGCTCTTCCGCGACATGCGGGTCGTTCGGCAGGCCGCCTTCTTCGCCGGCCTGCGCGAGGGGCTGGCACGGCTTGCCTCGCGGGAGGACGGGCCGCCGCTCACGGTGCTGCTGACCCCGGGACCCTACAACGAGACCTATTTCGAGCATGCGCTGCTTGCGCGCTACCTGGGTTTCCCGCTGGTCGAGGGGGCCGACCTGAGCGTGCGCGATGGCAAGGTCTGGCTCAAGACCCTCGAGGGTGGCCGGCGGGTCCATGCGATCCTGCGCCGCCTCGACGAGGATTACTGCGATCCGCTCGAGCTGCGCGCCGACTCGGCGCTCGGCGTACCCGGCCTTCTCGACTGTGCCCGCCGCGGGACCGTCGTGCTCGCCAACGCGCTGGGCTCGGGTGTGCTCGAATCGGGTGCGCTGCTCGGGTTCCTGCCCGCCATTGCCGAGCGCCTGCTGGGCGAGCCCCTGAAGATCCCGTCGGTGGCCACCTGGTGGTGCGGCGAGCCGGCGGCGCTCGAGGACGCCTTCTCGCGCCTCGGCTCGCTGGTCTTCAAGCCGGCCACGCCCGACCACCGCTTCGAACCGGTCTTTGGCCACGATCTCGATGCCGCGGCTGCCGCGCGCTTTCGCGACCAGGTACGTCGTCACCCCGAGCGCTACGTGGCGCAGGAGCTCGTCGAGCTCTCGCAGGCGCCGGTGCTCGAGCGCGGCCAGCCCGCACGGCTCGGCGCGCGGGCGCTCGGCCTGCGGGTCTTCGCCGCCGCGACCGGCGCCGGCTACGCGGTGCTGCCCGGCGGGCTTGCGCGCGTCGCCGGTTCAGCCAGCGTCCGCGTGGTGTCGATGCAGCGCGGCGGTGCCTCCAAGGACACCTGGGTGCTGTCGGCCGGTCCGGTCAATGCCGCCTTCTCGCTGCTGCGCAGCACGGTCGGCCCCGGCGAACTCGCCCGCGCCTCGGCGGCGCTGCCCTCGCGGGTCGCCGAGAACCTCTTCTGGTTCGGTCGCTATGCCGAGCGCAGCGAGGACTGCGCCCGGTTGCTCCGACTGGGTCTCAACCACCTGCTCGAGGGTGGCGACGACGCCGCCGCCGAAGCCGCCACTGCCGTGGCCCTCGCGAGACGTATCGGCCTGCTGGGGCCCGACGAATCGCCCGACGAGGGCTGGCTGCTGGCGGCGGTGCGCGTCGAGCGCATCGGCGGTCTTGCCGGCAACCTGCGTCAGCTCGCCCGGGTCGCGCACAGCCTGCGCGACCGGCTTTCGGCCGACAACTGGCGAGCGCTGAATCGCCTGATCCAGGACGGCGAGATCCACGATCAGCCCACGCTGCTCGATGCGCTGGGCTGGGCCGATCGTGCCATTACCGGCCTGGTCACGCTGTCGGGCTATGCGCTCGACGGCATGACCCGCGATACCGGGTGGCGCTTCCTGTCGATCGGCAGGCGTATCGAGCGTCTGGCCTTCGTCTGCCAGGCGATCGAGACCGCGCTCGCCGAGGGGCGCGATGCCGGCCTGAACTGGCTGCTCGAACTCGCCGATTCCAGCATCACCTACCGGACGCGCCATCTCGGTAGTCCCGAGTGGCTGCCGGTCCTCGACCTGCTGGTCCGCGATCCTGGCAACCCGCGCTCGATCGCGTTCCTGGCCCGCGGAGCCCTGGACTTCCTGGGACGTCTGAGTGCCGACTTCGGCACCTGTGGCGACGAGGTCCTCGCCCCGGCGGTCGAGGCGCTCGCCGCGCTCGACGATCCGCGCCACCTGCATCCTGACGCCCCGAGCCTCGCCGGCACGCTGGCGGGGTTGCGCAGCGCGGCCTTCGCGGTCAGCGACCGGCTCACCGCCCGGTTCTTCGGTCACGCCGCAGCGATCCAGCGCTCGCCTCAGGGGGCGTGAGGCGCATGGACCCATCGCACGAGCCGATCGTCGAGCCGCCGGCGGCCAGGCGCTACCGGGTCGTCCACGAGACCGAGTACCGCTACGAGTGGGCTGCCGACAGCGCCTGGCAACTCGCGCACCTGCGCCCGCGCCCGATGCCGACCCAGCGGCTGCTCGGGCATCGGCTGCAGGTCGAGCCGCAGCCCGCCGAAAGCGTGTCCGACCTCGACTACTTCGGCAACCCGATCGAGCGCTTCGCGGTGCTGTCGGCCCACGAACGACTGCTCGTGCGCAGCCTCGCCGAGGTCGAGGTCGGTCGGCCTGATCCCGTTCGTCGCCCGCTTCCCTGGGAGGAGCAGGTGGTGGCGCTGCGCACGGCGGCGCCCGGGTTGCGCTGGGGGCTTGCGCAGTTCGTGCTGGCCTCGCCCCAGGTGCCGCTGCTGCCGGCGGCGGCAGCCCTCGCCCGTCCGATCTTCTCGCCCGGTCGCGACCTGCGTCGCGCGCTGCTCGGGCTGGCGCAGCGCATCCGCGAGGAGTTCCGTTTCGATCCGCAGGCGACGCAGGTCGGCACGCCGCTGGCCGATGTGCTCGCGGCGCGCCGCGGAGTCTGCCAGGATTTCGCCCACCTGATGGTCAGCGCGCTGCGTGCTCTCGGGCTGCCCGCCCGCTACGTCAGCGGCTACCTGCTGACCGACCCGCCGCCGGGCCATCCGCGCCTCGTCGGTGCGGATGCCTCGCATGCCTGGGTGTCGGCCTGGTGTGGCGACGCCGGCTGGGTCGACATCGACCCCACCAACGGGCGCTTCGTCGACGAATCCTTCGTGACCGTCGCCTGGGGCCGCGACTACGGGGATGTCGCGCCACTGCGCGGGGTCGTGCGAGGTGGCGGCCGGCAGCAGCTGGCGGTTCGCGTCACGGTGGCGCCGCACGCCTGAGCCCGGCGGCACGAAGCGGACCGCAGCGCGGCGTGGCGCGCGCTACCATCGGGTCTTCCCACCGAGGAGACCTTCCGATGATCAGCTACGAAGTGATCGAACATGGCAAGCCGCTGCAGGCGCGCCTGCGCGAGACGCCCCGTCCGCAGGGCCGCGAGGTGCTCGTGCGCATCACCCGCTCGGGCATCTGCCACTCCGATCTGCACATCTGGGATGGCTACTTCGACCTCGGCGGCGGCAATCGCGCCTATGTGCGCGATCGCGGCTGTGTGCCGCCCTTCACGATGGGCCATGAGCCCTTCGGTGTGGTCGAGGCCCTCGGGCCCGAGGCGACCGGTGTCGCCGTCGGCGACCGCCGCATCGTCTATCCCTGGATCGGCTGCGGCCGCTGCGCGTCTTGCGAGGCCGGACAGGACAACTACTGCATGGCCGGCCGCTTCCTGGGCGTGCTCGCGCCGGGAGCCTACGGCGACCGGGTGCTCGTGCCCGATGCGAAGTACCTCGTCGACGCAAGCGGCCTCGACGAGGCCTATGCCGCCACGCTCGCCTGCTCGGGCCTCACCGCGTACAGCGCCATCGGCAAGCTGCCCGAGCTCGCGTCGCGCGACTGGGTCGCCGTGCTCGGCTGCGGCGGTCTGGGCATGGCCACCATCGCCATTCTGAAGGCGCGTGGCGTCGAGAACATCGTGGCCTGCGACATCGATGCCGGCAAGCTCGCCGAAGCGATGGCGCACGGCGCGCGCGCGAGCCTCGACACGCGCCTGCCCGATGCGGTCGCGCAGCTCAAGGCGATCACCGGCGACAACCTGATCGGCGCGATCGACCTGGTCGGCATGCCGGCCACCGCGCAGCTCGCGATCGGCGCCTTCCGCAAGGGGGGGCGCTACGTGATGTGCGGGCTCTACGGTGGCCAGATCACGCTGCCGATGCCGCCGCTGGCGCAGCGTGCGCTGACCATCGGTGGCTCCTACGTCGGCAATCTCCAGGAGCTTCGCGAGCTGGTGGCGCTCGCGCAGTCGGGGCGGCTTGCACGCACCCCGGTCGAGGTGCGCCCGGCGAGCGAGATCAACCGCAGCCTCGATGAACTCAAGGCCGGCAAGGTGCTCGGCCGCGTCGTCATCGACATGGAAACCGCCGCCGCCTGAGCGGCCGCGCGCGCAGGCGGCCGCCTGGACGGCCGCGCGCTCGGGCCGCCTGGACGGCCGTGACCGGGCGCGTCACTCGCCGATCGCGTCCTTCTCGCACTTCTTCACGAAGCTGTTCTTCGCCGCGCCCGAGAGCTTCTTCTCGGCCGCGGCGGCTTCGCAGCTCTTCTGCGCGTCTTCGGTGCATTTCTTCATGAAGCTTGTCTTGGCAGCGCCGGCGAGTTTCTTCTCGGTCGACCGGGCGGCGCAGCTGCCGCCGTCGGCGAGCACCGGTGCCGCGGCGAGGGACAGGAGCGTGGCGAGAATGAGCGAGCGCATGCGGGTTCTCCGTTCGGGTTGGTCGGGCCGGCTTCGGTAGCGGTGCGCGCATCGGAGCATATCCGGGACGAGCCTGCAAGGCGTTGCGTGCCGCTGCGGTCTATGATCGGCGCGCCGCGTCGAATGACGATCCGCCCATCCCGGGAGCCATCAGACCATGACGACCATCCGAACCCGGATCACCGAAATGCTCGGGATCCGCTATCCGATCATCCAGGGCGGCATGCAGTGGGTCGGACGTGCCGAACTCGCCGCCGCGGTCTCCAATGCCGGGGGCCTCGGCATCCTGACCGCACTCACGCAACCCAGCCCCGAGGCGCTCGCCGCCGAGATCGAGCGCTGCCGGGGCATGACCGACGAGCCCTTCGGCGTCAATCTGACGATCCTTCCATCGGCCAGCGCGCCGCCCTATGAGGCCTATCTGGACGTCGTGATCCGTTGCGGAGTCAAGGTCCTCGAGACGGCCGGCAACAATCCTCGGGCCTTCATCGAGAAGGCGCATGCGGCAGGCGTGCGGATCATCCACAAGTGCACCGCTGTGCGGCATGCGCTTTCGGCTGAGCGCAACGGGGTCGATGCGATCTCCATCGACGGTTTCGAGTGCGCTGGACACCCGGGCGAGGACGATGTCGGCGGGCTGGTGCTGATCCCGGCCGCGGCTCGCAAGGTCCGTGTCCCGCTGGTCGCCTCCGGCGGCATCGCCGACGGTCGCGGGATGGCCGCGGCGCTGGTGCTCGGCGCCGAGGGCGTCAACATGGGAACCCGCTTCTGTGCCACCCGCGAGGCGCCGATCCACGATGCGATCAAGCAGGCGATGGTCGGTGCCGACGAGCGCCGCACGAACCTGATCTTCCGCACGATGCGCAATACCGGCCGTGTGCTGAAGAACGAAGTCTCCGACGAGGTGATCGCGGTCGAGAAGCGCGGTGGCGGCTACGACGACGTGCGCGCGCTGGTGGCCGGCGCGCGCGGTCGCGCCGCGCTCGAGGCGGGCGATCCGCAGGGCGGGCTGGTCTGGGCCGGTCAGGTGGTCGGCCTGATCGACGACATCCCGACCTGCGCCGAACTGATCGAGCGCATGGTGTCCGAGTGCCGCGAGCGCCTGCGCGCCGGCGCGGCGATCTTCGTCTGAATGCCTGTCTGATTCCGGAGGTGAGCGATGGCAAGTGAATGCATGATCGGTGAACGGATCCGGTTGCGGATCGACGACGACGGGGTGGCCGACGTCAGGCTCTGGCGCGCCGACAAGATGAACGCGCTCGATGCGGCGATGTTCCACGCGCTGATCGAGACCGGCGAGCGGCTCGCCGCGATGCCCTCGGTGCGGGCGGTTGTGCTCTCGGGCGAGGGACGGGCCTTCTGCGCGGGCCTCGACACCTCGCGCTTCGGCCAGATGGCTTCGGGTTCGGGCGGCGGCGGCGGCCCGGTGGCCGGCACCGTGGGCAAGGACATCACCTTTCGAACCCACGGGCTGGCCAACGCGGCGCAGCAGGCCGCGATGGTCTGGACGCAGGTGCCGGTCCCGGTCATCGCCGCGGTGCACGGCGTGGCCTTCGGCGGTGGCCTGCAGGTCGCGCTGGGTGCCGACATGCGCTACGTGACGCCCGATGCGAAGCTCTGCATCATGGAGATCAAGTGGGGGCTGGTGCCCGACATGGGCGGTGCGCTGCTGATGCGCACGCTGATGCGCAGCGATCAGATCCGCGATCTCACCTACACCGGGCGCATCGTCGACGGCACCGAGGCGGCCAGCCTGGGGCTCGCGACGCGGGTCTGCGACGACCCCTATGCGACCGCCACCGAGGTCGCGCGCGAGATGGCTCATCGCAACCCGCACGCACTGCGTGCCGCCAAGCGCTTGCTCACGGTCGCTGACCAGGGCGATCCCGCCGCGGTGCTGCTCGCCGAGTCGGTCGAGCAGGCGCGTCTGATCGGCAGCGCCAATCAGCGCGAGGCGGTGCGTGCCAACCTCGAGAAGCGTCGTCCGGTCTTCACCGACCCCGACTGAAGCGGCCATCGGGCGCGCACCCCGCGGCGGCGCGCCCTGCCGCCGCGGTCCGCCATCGGGTTGCCTCGATCGCCACGCGCATGTGCCGACGGTCGGTCGACAGGCGCCGCCTCGCCGGGTCGCTGGCCGGCCCGTCGGGCGCCGTGTAGCATCTTCAGTCCTCCGTTCACTGCCCGGGCGCGGGCATCGATGGTGATCCCCCTTTCCCTTCATTCACGTCGCGGCCTGATGCTGCCCTTGCCGTCGTCGCCCTGGCGGGCGGCGGGATCGGTGCTGGCGCTGGTCGCCGCGCTGGGGCTCCCGACTTCCGCGCTCGCGCAGGCGCCCACCGCAGCCGCGGGCATCACGATGGGCGACATGGTGGTGCTTTCCGAGTTCGGCGAGCCGCTGCGTGCCGAAATCGAGATCGCCGGCCTCGATGCCGCAGCGGCCGACTCGCTGGATGCCGCGATAGGCACTCGCGCCGACTACGCGAGTCTCGGGCTGCGCTATCCCACGGCCCTCGATGGCGCGCTCGTGCGCATCCAGCGTCGTCCTGGCGGCCGCGTCACGGTCCGGGTTGCCACCCGTGCACCGATCGCCGATGCCGAGCTCAACATGGTGCTCGCGCTCACCACCCGCGGCGAGCGCAGCCTGCGCAACTACCAGCTGGTGGGGACCGGCCCCACCGGGTCTTCGATGCCGTCGTTCCCGGCGTCGCCGCCGGCAGCCGGGGCGAGCCGCGTGGCCGACCCTCCGCTGCGCCTCGACCTCGTGCCGGTGGTGCCTCAGCCCGAGTTACCACCGGCGGCGTCGCCTCAGCCCGCACCGTCGACGCCTGCCTCGGCATCCGCAGCCTTCGTACCGGCGCAACCCGCCGCCGTTGCGCCACCGGCCGAGCGCCCCGCCGATCGACCCGCCCCCGCGGAGCGCGACCCTACCGAGCGCCGTGCCGCCAAGGCCGTGCGGGCCGAGCCGCCAGAGCGACGGGCTGCGCAGCCTGCCGCGGGCGAGCGCAACGTGCGCGTCCAGCCCGGCGAAACCGCCTTGGCCATCGCACGACGTTTCAAGCCGGCCGATGTCGACGAGTCCCAGGCCGTGATGGCGCTCTACCGGCGCAACCAGGCGCTGTTCGGTGGCAGCGTGCATCGTCTGCCGGCGGGTGTCACGCTCGCGCTGCCCGACGAGACCGAGATCCGCCAGGTACCGCGCCATGAAGCGCGAGCCGCCATCCGCGGTCGCGACGATGCAGCGCCGACGCCGGCGGCGCCGCGCGCCGACCGGCTGGTGATCTCGGGCGACGACGCGGCACCCGCTGAGGGTCGCGGCCGCATGGGTAGCGCATCCGCCACCAAGGCCGCGGCGCTCGACGCCGCCCATGCCGAGGCCGATTCCCGGATCCGCGATCTCCAGAAGAACGTCGATGACCTGAATCGCCTGCTTGAACTGCGTGACCGGCAGCTCGCGAAGCTCCAGGACACCGCACAGCGGCTCGCCGACGAACGTAGCTCCGGAGTCGTCCCCGCGGCGGGGCCGGGGCCTGTCTCGGCCAGTGGATCGGTCTCGCCCGATGGCGGTGGCACTGCCGGTATCACCTCGACCTCCGGTACCGAGTCGCGGCCGGCCCCCCCGCCCGAGATTCGGCCGGTGGCCGCACCCATGCCCCAGCCTCAGCCGGCACCCGAGCCGTCCGGAACGGGCTGGTTTGCCGACTGGCGCATCCAGGCTGCAGCCGGCGTGCTGGCGGCGGTGTTCGTGCTTGCCGGTGTCGCCTTCACGCTGCGCGCGACGCGCCCGGGCGGCTCGCGAGGACTGACCGGGGGTGGTCGTGACTGGCGAGCGCCAGCGGGCGGCGGCGGGCAGCCCACCAGCGTCGCCCGACGCTGAGTGGCGCTCGCTGCCATGAACAAGGGGCGCCCGCGGGCGCCCCGAAACGATGCTCTGCTGCACGGGCGGGCGCGCCTTGCGGCGCGGCCCGTTGTGCGGGAGCACCTTCGCCGCCAGGCGAAGGTGCCTGCGAGCCGGTCAGTTGCTGCGGGCGAGGGACTGCAGGCCCTGGGACAGCGCGTTCATCATCGTGGACGACTGGGTCGACAGCAGCTGGAACTGCTGGGCGGCGACCGTGAGCTCGG
>Ga0315900_10001994_pt1 | contig 32051 bp, 23 predicted proteins | sample LakEriMetagenome_FD_203521 | JGI IMG/M metagenome (GOLD analysis project Ga0315900, IMG submission 203521) | Freshwater fungal communities from buoy surface, Lake Erie, Ohio, United States - Buoy 12 MA114 | ecosystem: Environmental > Aquatic > Freshwater > Lake > Lake biofilm | place: USA: Lake...
GCGTGCCTTCGAAGGCCTCGGCCGACATCGCGATGGACTCCGACAGCGTCGGGTGCGGATGGATGGTGAGTCCGATGTCCGCCGCGTCGGCGCCCATCTCGATGGCGAGCGCGATCTCGCCGACGAGCTCCCCCGCATTGGATCCTACGAGACCGCCGCCGAGCACGCGGTGCGTGGTGGGGTCGAAGAGCAGCTTGGTGAAGCCTTCGTCGCGGCCCTGTGCCAACGAGCGTCCGCTCGCCGCCCACGGGAACATGCCTTTCTCGTAGGCGATGCCCTTGGCTTTCGCTTCGGTCTCCGTGAGTCCCACCCAAGCCACCTCGGGATCGGTGTACGCGACGGACGGGATGACCCGCGCATCGAAGGCGCGTTTCTCGCCCGCGATGACCTCCGCCGCGACCTTGCCCTCATGTGTCGCCTTGTGGGCGAGCATGGGCTGACCCACGATGTCACCGATCGCGAAGATGTGCGGCACCGCGGTGCGCATCTGCTTGTCGACGCCGATGAAGCCGCGCGGATCGACCGCGAGACCCGCTGCATCCGCGCCGATCAGCGCGCCGTTCGGCTTGCGGCCGACGGCGACGAGCACGCGGTCATAGACCTGCGGCGCAGGTGCGCCCTCGCCCTCGAAGGTGACGCGCAGACCCTCGGGCAGCGCCTCCACGGCTTTGACCTTCGTGCGCAGCATCAGCGCCTCGAAACGCTTGCGCAGGCGTTTCTCCAACGGCCGCACGAGGTCGGCATCGGCGCCCGGCATCAGCTGGTCCATGAGCTCGACGACGCTGACCCTCGTGCCGAGCGCGTCGTACACGCAGCCCATCTCGAGTCCGATGATGCCGCCGCCGATCACCAGCAAGCGCTTCGGCAGATCCTTGAGGTCGAGCGCGCCGGTGGAATCCATCACCCGCGGGTCGTCCGGCACGAAGGGCAGCTTCACCGGCTCGGACCCCGCGGCGATGATGCAGTGGTCGAATCCGATCCGCTGCACCCCGTCTTTGCCCGCGACCTCGAGCACGCGCGGCGCGACGAAGCGGCCGTCGCCGTGGACCACGGTGACCTTGCGCTGGCGGGCGAGCGCGTTCAGACCGCCGGTGAGCTTGCCGACGACGCCCGACTTCCAAGCGCGGAGCTTGTCGATGTCGATCTGCGGAGCGCCGAAGCGGATGCCGTGCTCCGCCATGGATTCCGCCTCGTCGATGACGCGTGCGGCATGCAGCAGCGCCTTGGACGGTATGCAGCCGACATTGAGACAGACACCGCCGAGACTCGACCAGCGCTCGACCAGCACCACTTCGAGCCCGAGGTCAGCGGCGCGGAATGCAGCCGTATATCCACCCGGTCCCGCGCCGAGGACCAGCACCGGGGCGTGACGGTCGGTGCCCGCCACGGGGCCACGCTCGATCACGGGCGCCGGCGACGCGACAGGCGCAGCAGACGCCGGCGCTGACTTCGGGGCGGACACCGCGGGCGCCGTCGGCGGCGCAGCGACCACCGGCGCTGCCGCAGCGGCCGTCTGCGGTGCCGCAGCGGTCGCAGCCGTCGCCGTTGATGGCGCCGATGCCGCAGGGATCAACCGCGCGATCACGCTACCGGTGGAGACCTTGTCGCCGCGCGCGACCAGCACCGCTTCCACGGTGCCGGCCTTCGGTGACGGCACATCCATCGTCGCCTTGTCGGTCTCGAGCGTGAGCAACGGAGTCTCCGCCTCCACGCTGTCGCCCGCCTTGACCAGCACCTCGATCACCGAGACGCCGGTGAAGCTGCCGAGATCGGGGACCTTGATGTCTTCTGGCTGCATGGCGGCGGGCCTCAGGACCGCATCGCGCCGAGCAATGCCTCGGGCTTGGCGAGGCGGTCGGCGAGCCAGGAGGTGAAGCGCACGCCGGTGGCGCCGTCGATGACACGGTGGTCATAGGACAGCGACAGCGGCAGCATCAGGCGCGGCGCGAAAGCGCCATCGCGCCACACCGGCCGCATGGTCGATCGCGACACGCCGAGGATCGCGACCTCGGGCGGGTTGATGATGGGCGTGAACGCGGTGCCGCCGATGCCGCCGAGGCTCGACACCGTGAAGCAGCCTCCCTGCATGTCGGTGCCGCTGAGCTTGCCGGCGCGGGCACGCTCGGAGAGCGCGCCGAGATCGCGCGCGATGCTGAAGATGTCCTTGCGGTCGGCGTCGCGGATCACCGGCACCAGAAGACCCTGCGGCGTGTCGGCCGCGAAGCCGAGATGGAAGTACTTCTTGAGGACGAGGTTCTGGCCTGACTCGTCGAGCGAGGCGTTGAAGGTCGGGAACTCGGCGAGCGCCCGCACACAGGCGGCGACGATGAAGGCGAGCGGCGTGAGCTTGACGCCCTGAGCCGTAGCCTCGCCCTTGAGCGAGCCGCGCAGCGCCTCGAGCGCCGTGATGTCGGCCTCGTCGAACTGCGTGACATGCGGGATGTTGATCCACGACGCCTGCAGGCGCGGACCGGAGATGCGCTGCACACGCGACAGCGGCTTGGTCTCGACCGGACCGAACGCCGCGTGGTCGACCACGGGCAGCTTCGGCAGAGCAGGCGCGGCGGGCGCGAGCGCCCCGGAGAGCGCCTGCTTCACCCAGGCCTTCACATCCTCGTGGCTGATGCGTCCCTTCACGCCCGTGCCCTTGACACGCGCGAGATCGACGCCGAGCTCACGCGCCAGCCGACGCACCGAGGGCCCGGCGTGGGCGCGCGAGAAACCGGCTTCCTGGATCGGGGCGAGGTCCGCGCGCGCTCCCGGGATCGCCTGCGGCGCCGCCGCCGACGCGCTCACGACAGCAGCCGGCGCGGGGGCCGGCGTGGCCGCGGTGACAGGCGCGGCCGGCGCGGACACGACCGGCGCAGCTGCGGGCGTCGCGGGCTTCGCCACCGTCTCGTCCGCTTCGACGGTCGCGACGAGGTCGCCGGAATTGACCGTCATGCCGCGGCTGATGTGGAGCGTCTTGACGACGCCCGCCACCGGTGACGGGACATCCATGGTCGCCTTCTCGGTCTCGAGCGTGGCGATGGACGACTCGAGCTCGAGCCGGTCGCCGGCAGCGACCAACAACTCGATGACCGCGACATCCTTGAAGCTGCCGAGGTCGGGGACGCGTATCTCTTTGAGGGCCAAGGGGGCGCTCCGTCAGGCGTTCAGCGGGTTGGGTTTATCGGGGTCGATGCCGAGCGCGGCCACCACGCCTTCGAGGCGCGAGGCGGGCATACGCCCCTCGGCCACCAGCGCACGCAGCGTGGCGAGCACGATGAACCGGCGGTCGACCTCGAAATGGTGACGCAGCGCGGCGCGGGCATCGGAGCGGCCGTAACCGTCGGTGCCGAGCACCTCGAACCGTCCGGGGACCCACTGCCGGATCTGCTCCGGGACATTGCGGACATAGTCCGTGGCGGCGATGAACGGCCCTTCACGACCGGTGAGGGCGCGCGAAACGAACGGCACGCGCGGCGCCTCGGTCGGGTTGAGCAGGTTCCAGCGCTCGCAGTCGAGCGCATCGCGGCGCAGTTCGCTGAAGCTGGTCGCGGACATCACCTCGCAGCGTACGCCGTGGTCGCGCTCGAGCATCTCGGCCGCCGCGATCACCTCGCGGAGGATGGTCCCCGAACCGATCAGCGTCGCCCTCGGCGTCTTGGTATCGACCTTCGCGACCGCAGCGGAGGGAAGCGCGTAGATCCCCTTGAGGATGCCCTCCTCAGCGCCCGCCGGCATGGCCGGCATGGCGTAGTTCTCGTTCATGACCGTGACGTAGTAGAAGATGTTCTCGCCTTCGGCGTACATGCGACGCAGGCCGTCCTGCACGATCACCGCCAGCTCGTAGGCGTAGGCGGGGTCGTAGGCCCGGCAGTTCGGCACCATCGTGGCGAGCAGCTGGCTGTGGCCGTCCTGATGCTGCAGGCCCTCGCCGGCGAGCGTGGTGCGGCCGGCGGTCGCGCCCATCAGGAACCCGCGGGTCTGCAGATCGCCCGCCGCCCAGATGAAATCACCGACGCGCTGGAACCCGAACATCGAATAGAAGATGTAGAACGGCACCATGTGGACGCCGTGGTTCGAGTACGCGCTGCCCGCCGCCATCCAGGAGCACAGCGCGCCGGCCTCGTTGATGCCCTCTTCGAGGATCTGGCCCTTCTTGTCCTCGCGGTAGGACATCAACTGATCGGCGTCCTGCGGCACATAGAGCTGGCCCACCGACGAATAGATGCCGACCTGACGGAACAAGCCCTCCATGCCGAAGGTGCGCGCCTCGTCGGGGACGATGGGCACGATGTGCTTGCCGACCTGCTTGTCCTTCAGCAGCGTCGTCAGCATGCGCACGAAGGCCATGGTGGTCGAGATCTCGCGGCCCTCGCTCGACTCCAACAGCGGCTTGAAGGCGTCGAGCGCCGGGATGGCGAGCGGCGGCGCCTCGCGACGGCGCGCCGGCAGGAAACCGCCCAAAGCCTTGCGGCGCGAACGCAGGTAATCGAGTTCGGCGCTGTCCTCGGCGGGCTTGCTGAACGGCAGCCGCGCGATCTCCTCGTCCGAGACCGGGATGTTGAAGCGGTCGCGGAAGGCACGCAGGTCGTCGTCGGACAGCTTCTTCTGCTGGTGCGTGACCATCTGGCCCTCGCCCGCCTTGCCCATGCCGAAACCTTTGACGGTCTTGGCGAGGATGACGGTCGGTTGGCCGCGGTGCGCGCTCGCCGCGGCATAGGCCGCATAGACCTTGCGCGCATCGTGGCCGCCGCGGTTGAGGCGCCAGATCTCCTCGTCCGACATGTTGGCGACCATCGCCTTGAGCTCGGGGTACTTGCCGAAGAAGTTCTCGCGCGTGTAGGCGCCGCCCTTGGCCTTGAAGTTCTGGTACTCGCCGTCGACGCACTCCTCCATGACGCGTCGCAGCAAGCCCTGGCTGTCCTTGGCGAGCAGCGGATCCCAGCGCGAACCCCAGAGCACCTTGACGACGTTCCAACCGGCGCCGAGGAACGCGGCCTCGAGCTCCTGGATGATCTTGCCGTTGCCGCGAACCGGACCGTCGAGCCGCTGCAGATTGCAGTTGATCACGAACACCAGGTTGTCGAGCTTCTCGCGCACCGGCATGGTGAGCGCGCCCATCGACTCCGGCTCGTCCATCTCACCGTCGCCGAGGAAGGCCCAGATCTTGCGGTCGGAGGGCGGCACGATGCCGCGATGCTCGAGGTAGCGCTGGAAACGCGCTTGGAAGATGGCCTGCATCGGCCCTAGGCCCATCGACACCGTCGGGAACTGCCAGAAATCGGGCATCAACCAGGGGTGGGGGTAGGACGACAAGCCGTCGCCCGCGACTTCCTGCCGGAAGTGGCGCAGCTGGTCCTCGGTGAGGCGGCCCTCGAGATAGGCGCGCGCATAGATGCCGGGCGAGGCGTGACCCTGCACGAACACCATGTCGCCCGGATGCGAGTCCGTCTTGGCGCGCCAGAAATGGTTGAAACCCACCTCGTACAGCGTGGCCGCGGACGCGTAGGTCGCGATGTGGCCGCCGTACTCCGAGGAGATGCGGTTGGCCTGCACGACCATCGCCATGGCGTTCCAGCGGATGTAGGCCTCGATGCGGCGCTCGAGCTCACGGTTGCCCGGATAGTCCGGCTGTTGCCCCGTCGAGATGCTGTTGAGATAAGCCGTGTTGGGCTTGAACGGCAGATAGGCGCCCGACCGGCGGGTGTGGTCGATCAGTTGCTCCAGAAGGAAATGCGCCCGCTCGGGACCGTGGGTCTTGAGCACCGAGTCGATGGACTCCAGCCACTCGCGGGTCTCGCCGGGATCGAAATCCTGATGCTGCGTATCAGCCATGCTGATGGAGCCTACCTGTGAAAAACCGTATGTTAACTTGTCCGGGAGCCGGGGTCAGCGGTATGCGCTGTGTTAGCATGACGGCCCTCACGGTTTGGCGCCCATCGACGTCATGTCCGACCTCATCACCCTGCGCCGCCCCGACGACTGGCACCTGCACCTGCGCGACGGCGACGCCCTCGCAGCCGTGCTGCCGCACACCGCGCGGCAGTTCGCGCGCGCCATCGTGATGCCGAACCTCAAGCCGCCGGTCACGACGACGCGCCTCGCGGGCGAATACCGCGACCGCATCCTCGCCGCCCGCCCGCCCGGCTCCGACTTCCAGCCGTTGATGACGCTCTACCTCACGGACAACACCCCGCCCGTCGAGGTCGACCGCGCCAAGGACAGCGGTTTCGTCGCCGGCTTCAAGATGTACCCCGCGGGCGCCACCACCAACTCGGACTCGGGCGTCACCGATGTACGCCGCACCGACGCCGTGCTCGCCCGCATGGCCGAGCTCGGCGTGGTGCTGCAGGTGCACGGCGAGGTGACCCACGAGCATGTCGATGTCTTCGACCGCGAGCAGCGCTTCATCGACGACATCCTCGCGTCGCTCGTGGACCGCCATCCACGTCTGCGCGTGGTGTTCGAGCACATCACCACGCGTGCGGCCGTCGAGTTCGTGCGCGGTGCGCGCGACGGCGTCGCCGCGACCATCACGCCGCAGCATCTGCTGCACAACCGCAACGACCTCTTCCGCGGCGGGATCCGACCGCACTTCTACTGCCTTCCCGTGCTGAAGACCCAGCAGGACAGGCTCGCGCTCGTCGAGGCCGCCACCAGCGGCCATCCGCGCTTCTTCCTCGGCACCGACAGCGCACCGCACGCCCGCCACACCAAGGAGAGCGAGTGCGGCTGCGCCGGCATGTATTCGGCGCACGCGGCGCTGGAACTCTACGCCGAGGTGTTCGAGGACGCCGGCGCCCTTGATCGCCTCGAGGATTTCGCCTCGCACTTCGGCCCGGACTTCTATCGCCTGCCCCGCAACGAGGGCACGGTCACGCTCGCCCGCCGCGAGTGGTCGCCGCCCGCGGTATATCCGCTCGGGGGGACCGATGTCGTCGTGCCGATGCGCGCCGGCGGCACGCTGCGCTGGCAACAGGTGATCGGGTGAGCGATTCCGGCCCCGGAAACGCCGGACCGCAGATCCCTGCGCCGCAGGTCCTCATGTCGCGGCGGTTCCGCGGCTTCCTGCCCGTCGTGGTCGATGTGGAGACCGGCGGGCTCAACGCCGCGCGCGATGCGCTGCTCGAGATCGCCGCCGTGATCATCGAGATGGATGCCGACGGCAAGCTGCGTCGCGGCGAGACCCACTCGTACCATGTCAAACCATTCGAGGGCGCGAACATCGAAGCCGCCTCGCTCGCGGTGACCGGCATCAAGCCCTTCCATCCGTTGCGACCGGCGATCGACGAGAAGGACGCCCTGACGCGGATCTTCAAGGAGGTGCGAGAGGCCGTGCGCCGCAACGGCTGCAAGCGCGCCGTGCTGGTCGGCCACAACGCCTCGTTCGACCTCGGCTTCCTGAACGCTGCGGTCACGCGCGCCGACATCAAGCGCAACCCCTTCCACCCGTTCTCGAGCTTCGACACGGTGACGCTGGCCGGCGCCGCGCTCGGCCAGACGGTGTTGGCGAAGGCTTCGCTCGCTGCCGGTTTCGGCTGGGATTCAAGCGCCGCGCATGCCGCGGCCTACGATGCGGAACGCACCGCCGATCTTTTCTGCCAGGTCTGCAACTTCTGCCTACCGAGCTATCTCGAGGCCGAGACGCGAGCCCGGCAATTGGGCTGGATCGACGAGCCCGCCGCCACCAACGGCATCGACCCGACCTCGCCGGTCGCCGACGAGACCTCGCCCTGAGGACGGGCCGCCCACGCGGGCGGCGACAGGTGCCGGGGGTCAGGTCGCGCCGGCTTCGTCCAGCGCTTTCTTGAGCTCGCCGCTGCGGAACATCTCGAGCGTGATGTCGCAACCGCCGAGGAGCTCACCCTTCACATAGAGCTGCGGGTAGGTCGGCCAGTTCGACCAACGCTTGAGCGCCTCGCGCAGCTCAGGGTCCTCGAAGATGTTGACATGCTGGAAGCTCGCGCCGCAGGCGCGCAGCGCACCGACCGCCTGTGCCGAGAAGCCGCACTGCGGGAAATCTGGCGTACCCTTCATGAACAGCACCACGGGTGCCGCCGCGAGCTGCGCCTTGATCCGGTCCTCGATGTTCATCGTGCGATCTCCTGCTTTTCCTGACGGCGCGCCTTGCGGCGCGTCTCGAGCGTCGCCAACAAAGCCCATTGTTCATCGGCGCTCATCCTGATCCAACCGGCGATCTCGTCCCGCGTACGCAGGCACCCTGCGCAGTGTCCCGCGGCATCGAGCGCACAGACGCTGATGCACGGCGACATGGGCCGGGCACGCGGCATGCCATCGATGTTCCGGGCCGTTCCGTCCATGGTCCTCGGGAGGGGTGGTTCGAGCGCGTTGAATTATGGGGGTGCGCCCCGTATTCTTCAAATCCGGTCGCACCAACTCCGCGGAGTCCCCAGATGAAGAATCCCCTCGACAGCGTCGGCACCACCGTCACGCTGGGCGTCGCGTTCTCGGTCGTCTTGATGCTGCTGCTGCAGCCCAACGACTATTTCGCGCACATGAGCCTCGGCCGCTGGCTGCACATCGTCACCGGCATCTTCTGGATCGGCCTGCTCTACTACTTCAATGTCGCGCAGATCCCGGCTCTGGCCGCGGCGAACGCCGACAAGGGCGGTCCCGGCGGAGCCGGCATCGTCAAGTATGTGGCGCCGCGCGCGCTGCTGTGGTTCCGCTGGGCGGCGCTCGCCACCTTCGTGACCGGCATCTGGCTGCTCGGACCCCGCCTCGGCGACGCGTTCCTGCTGCGTGAAGGCAGCGTCGTGATCGGCATCGGCGCCTGGCTCGGCACCATCATGCTGTTCAACGTCTGGGCGATCATCTGGCCGAACCAGAAGAAGGTCATCGGCGTCGTGCAGGCGACCGACGAGGAGAAGGCGAAGGCGCGTCGCACGGCCACGCTGACCTCGCGCGTCAACTTCCTGCTGTCCTTCCCCATGCTGCTCTGCATGATGGGTTCGGCGCACGGCCTGCCGTTCTGAGACGGCGCTGACTCAACGCGGGGCGCGCGGTCCCTGATACCGGATCGCGCGCCCCGGGTTCCCCTGCCGGACGCAAGCGGCGTCCGGAACCCCCTCGACCAACCACCAGACCTCGCGGCTGCTTTCGCCGGCGGGACGGCGGTCCATCGCCTCGAAGCACGGCGCCAACCGCGAACCGGGGACCAGCAGCACGCGCCGCGGGTCCTGCGCGATCCAAGCGGACGCGTCGTGCGCCTCCGCAGAGCCCTCTCGCCACCGCGCATGACCGAAGTTCACGACCTCACGGTCGAGGTAGAGGAGGAACTGCTCCTTGTAGGCGAGCAGGCCGAGCTCCCGGTCGCGCGGCGCCCGCTCGAGCAGCTGCGCGACGAAGCCTGAAGCGGAGCGTTCGGCGTTCAGTTGCGGCGCAACCCCGAAGCCCCACGCGAGCGTCAGGCAGCCGAGCACCGCAGGCCATGCGAAGACCGGTCGAAGACGGGCCGCGAGCAGCCAAGCCGCGAGGCCGACGATGGCGAAGGCCCAAAGCGGCACGAGCGAATCCAACGGGGTGTCATCGAGCAGCGCGGACGCCTTCGGCAGACCCAGCACCGACCCGACCACGATGGCCCAGGCCGGGATGAGCAGCACGGCCCCCAGGCCGAGCGACAAGCGCCCGACGCCGATGCGTCGGTACAGCGCCGCCAGATGTGGTGCGGCGGCGAGCGCCAAGGCCGGCAAGGCCGGCAGGACATAGACGCCGCGCTTGCCGGTGCTCAGCGAGAAGAACAGCACCACCGCGATGGCGAAACCCAAAGGCAGCAGCGTCGCCGTCCGGTGCGCACGCCAGTCCTCCCGCCAGGGTCGCCACAGCCAGAACAGCAACGCGCTCAGCGGCAGCCACAACGCCGGGATCACCTCGACGAGGTAGTAGTACGGCGGCCTGATGTGGTGCCACGCGTCCGTGTAGCGCTTCACGGTCTGCTGGAACAGCAGCTCGTCCCGATAGGCCGCGAGTTCGGGTGTACCTACCTGCTGCACATGCCAGAGCATGGGCAGAAGCCACGCCGCGATGACGACGAAGAAACCCGCGAGCACGGTCAGCACCGCCGCCGGACGCAGCGCCCCCGCGGCGACCGCGGCCGCATCGCGCCGCCGCAGCAGCCACGCGATGGGCAGCAGCAACAGCGCGAGGAAACCGACCGCCTTGTCGACGACACCGAGCCCCGCCGCGATGCCGCCCAACAGCGCCAGACCCAGATGCGGCCCCGACAGCAGGTGCCGCGACAGCGCCCAGACAGACAGTGTGATGAAGAAGATCAAGGTCGCGTCGATCTGCGCCCCGCGGGTGACCTTCACGAACTGCACGCAGCAGGCGAGCGTCAGCGCAGCCGCGAGCCCCGCCTCGCGACCGTGCAGACGACGGCCGAGGTCGTAGACCAGCAGCAGCGTGCCGAGCGAGGCCAGCATCGAGGGCAGCAGGAACGCGGCGCGAGTCGAACCCGTGACGACATAGCTCACCGCGATCATCCAGAAATGCAGCGGCGGCTTGTCCTGGTAGAGGTCGCCGCCCGCGTGCGGGATCAGCCAGTACCCGCTCCGGACCATGTCGAAGGCGACACCGGCGAACCGCGGTTCGTCGGCGGGCCAGGGATCGCGCAGTCCGAAGCCTGCGAAGATGAGCACCAGGAACGCAAGACCGATCCACATGAGATCGGACGAGCGGACCTGCAGGTCGGGCTTCACCCGTCGACCTGCTGACGGCCGCTGTGGATCAGATAGATGTTGCGCAGGTAGACGAAGAGCCCGAGCCCCTGCCCTGCGATGAACACCGGATCACGCTTGTGGATGGCGTAAGCCAGCAGCGTCACGCCGCCCGCCAGACTGAAGTACCAGAACGCTCGTGGCACGATGCTGCGCTTCACGCGCTCGCTCGCCAGCCACTGGACGATGAACCGCGCCGAGAACAGCGCCTGACCCATGAATCCGACGACGATCCAGGCGAGCGTTTCGCTGTTGTCCATTAGTCCCCTCCGGGGTTTCAGAGTTCGCGGGCGGTCAGGCCCGGCTTGAAGCGACGGCGCAGCCACATCACGCCGAAGATGTCGACGATGCCGACCCAAAGCCGGTCGAACAATCCGTACTTCGAGGTGCCGCGCTCGCGCGGCCGATGCTTCACCGGCACCGACACCACGCGCTTACCGGCGCGCAGGAACAGCGCCGGCAGGAACCGGTGCATGTGGTCGAAACGCGGCAGGTCCATGAAGGTCTCGCGGTGCATGACCTTGATGCCGCAGCCGGTGTCCGGCGTACCGTCACCGAGCAGCCAACCGCGCACGCCGTTCGCCACCCGCGATTGGGCATGGCGCAGCCAGGTGTCGCGCCGCTGCACCCGGTTGCCCATCACGAGCTCGGCGTTGCCGCGCTCCGCGAACAGCGCCGGGATATCGGCCGGATCGTTCTGGCCGTCGCCGTCGAGCGTGGCGATCCACCCGGCGCGCGCATGACGGACACCGGTGCAGACGGCCGCGCTCTGCCCGGCGCGGAACGAGTGCGAGAGGATGCGCAGCTGCGGGATGTCGCTCTGCAGGGCGCGCAGCGCCGCGGCGGTGCCATCGGTGCTGCCGTCGTCGATGAACAGGATCTCGAAGATCCTGCCGTCCAAGGCTGCGACGATCTCGCGCGCGAGCGGACCGACGTTCTCCTCCTCGTTGCAGACCGGGATCACCACCGACACTTCAGGCGCAGCGTTCATGGCGGGGGATTCTCCGGCATCGTCGCCCCGCCCTCAAGGACGGGGGGCGCAAGACGCCATCGTTTGTGCGACCACGGCCAATCCGCCGGTCCCTCGTGGATCTGCCGCTCGACACGCCTCGCGAAGCGCTCCGTGATGCCGGGCGGCGAGTCGTCCCCGGGCATCCACAGCGGCTCGAAGGACACCTCGTAGCAGCCGCGGCCCGTGCGCTTGATGGCGACGAAGAACACCGGATGCCGCAGCGTCCGCGAGATGACCTCGGGTCCCATGAAGAACGCGGTGTCACGGTTGAGGAAGCGCGTCCAATGACGCCGCTCGCTCGCCACCGGCTCCTGGTCGGCCACCAAGGCGATGACACGCGGCTGACGGCGTCGCGCGATGAGGTCGCGCATCATGTCGTCGGCGGCGACCATCCGCGCGCCGAAGCGGCTGCGCAGCGCCAGCATCTCCCGGTCCGCCCACGCGTCGGTGAGCGGCTTGTAGGCGGCATCGAGCGGATGGCCGAGCTGCAGGGAGAGCGCGAGCAGGATCCATTCCCAATTGCACTGATGCGCCGCGGCGAGCACCACCGGCGTCCCCGCCTCGAGAGGCGCCTGCAGCGCGGGCAGGTTGGTGAAGCGCATGCGGCGCGCGAGTTCCGCGGGCTCGATGGAGGCCGACTTGACGATCTCCACCATCACATCGCCGTAGCCGCGGTAGTAGTCGCGGGTGAGCGCACGCAGCCCCGCTTCGTCGAGTCCGGGGAAGGCGAGCGAGAGGTTCTCGCGCACCACCTTGGGACGGTACGGGAACACGCGGAAGGCGAGGAAAGCGAAGGCGCGGCCCAGGGCGTGCAGTGCCGCCAACGGCAGCGCGGCGAGCAGGCGCACCCACCAGGAGGGTCTCGGCGTGACGGCGGGGCCTCTGGACATCGGCCGCAGATGGTACGCGCCGCCCGCCATCCGCTCAAACGCGGCGTACAATCGGCATCCGATGAGCACCCTCTACCTTGTACGCCACGGACAGGCGTCCTTCGGCACCCACGACTACGACCGCCTCTCCGCGCTCGGCGTGCGTCAGGTGGAGCTGCTGCGCGACCATCTGGGCGCGCTCGCGGACACGCCGCACGCGATCTACAGCGGCTCGCTGAAGCGCCAGAAGCACACCGCCCGCATCCTCGCGGACGGTGACGAAGAGGCCATCACCACCCTGCCCGCCTTCGACGAATACAGCGCCGGATCGCTCATCCGGGCCCACGCGGCGCGGACGGGCATCACGCTGCCGGAACCCGGCGGCGACACCCCGATCGACCCGCGCGCCTTCCAGCGACGGCTCGAGGAGGTCGGCCTGCTGTGGGCGGAAGGTGCCCTGCAGGCGCCGGGCGTCGAGCCGTGGGAGCGGTTCAGCGGCCGCGTGGCCGAGGGTCTGCGCGACCTGATGGCGCGTGAGGGCCGCTCACGGCGGGTCTATGTCAGCACCTCGGCCGGCGTGATCGGCGCGGCCGTGGGCTCACTCCTGGGGCTCGCGCCTCGTGAGGCGATCAAGCTCTCCTGGTCGGTCCACAATTCTTCGGTGACGCGCATCCAGTTCGACGGCGCGCGCGCCAGCCTGCTGTCCTTCAACACCGCGCCGCATCTGGAACACCCCGACCGCCGCTCGATGCTGACCTTCCGCTGAGCCCTCAGGCCGCCGCCCCGACCCCCTCCAGACGGTCCTCGATGTCCGCGTAGAGGCCCTGCAGCCGCTCCAGGGTCGCGGCATCGGCCTGCCACATCCCTCGCCCATGGGCCTCGATGAGCCGCCCGATGACGTTGCGGGCGGCCTGCGGGTTGGCCGTCTCCAACCGTCGACGCATCACTTCGTCCAACACGAAGGTCTGCGCCGCGTCCTCGTACACCCATGCGTCCATCGCACCGAGCGCCCCCCAACCCACCAAGTGTGTGAAGCGGTTGCCGATCTCCGCTGCGCCGCCGTGGCCATGCGCCAACATCGCCTCGTACCACTTGGGGTTGAGAAGCTTGGCACGCGCCTCGATGCGCAACATCTCGTCGGCGCCGGTGACCCGCGGTTCACCGCCGGCCGTCTCGGCATAGCTGAGATCGACGCCCTCGCCCCGCGCACGGCTCGCCGCGACCTGCAGGGCACCGCTGTGCCCGTAGTAGTGCGACATGTCGGTGAGACCGTATTCGACGGAGTCGATGGCCTGGAACACATGGTCGACGGTGCCGAGCAGTCCGCGCAGCACCTCCGGCGCCGCCGCACCGCCGCGTGCGCCGCCCGCGGTGTGTGCGTTGCGCCGCTCGTAGGTATCGGCGAGCTGCCCCGCCTCCTCCCACTGGTTCTCCTCGACAAGTTCGTCGACACCCGTGCCGTAGAGCCCCGGCGCCTGCGTGAAGATGCGGGCGGTCGCCTCATCCACGCTGCGACCGGCGGCGCGCAGCGCATCCGTGTTCGCGCGCAGGAAGTTGGCGTCAGCCGGCTCATCGGCGAGCGCCGCCCTGCGGAACAGGTCGTCGAGCAGGTCGAGGCTCATCTGGAAGGTGTCGCGGAACACCGCCGACACATCGAGCAGCACATCGATGCGCGGCCGGCCGAGCCGCTCGAGCGGGATGAGACCGAAACGGAAGATCTTGCCCTGCCCATCGCGCTCGGGTTCGGCGCCGACCAGCGCCAGCACCACGCCGAGGCCTTCGCCCTCGGTCTTGATGGTGTCCATCGCCCACAGCGCCTGCGCCACGGTACGCGGCCACGCGCCGTCATGCGCAGCCCGGTGACGCTCCAGCAGCGCCTCGGCGGTACGCCGGCCGCGCTCGAGGGCGAGGTCGGTCGGTAGCCGCCACGGGTCGATGCCGTGGATGTTGCGGCCGCTCGGCAGCGCGGCGGCCCCGGCGCGTACCGGGTCAGCCCCATAAGCCGGACGGATGTAGCCGCCTTCGAGCGCATGCACGACGGCATCGAGCTCTTCGCCGCAGCGCGCCATGCCGCCGAGCACGCCGCGCCCCTCCGCGACCATCGTCGCGAGCACCGCGGGCGCTGCGGATGCGGCGGCGCCCGACGAGGTCATCCACACCCGTGAAGGATCTTCGCGACCGAAGATGCTGCGCTCGACCACCGCGTCGCGCAGCAGGCGCTGAGCGTCGGCCGGTACACCGGCCTGCGTCATCAGCGCGCCGAGCCCCGGCGCGCCGCCGCGCGGCACCTCGAGCGTTGCCTCGACCAGCGCGCGCGAGCGCTGCCGGTCGGGCGCCGTTCCGAACACATGCTGACCATCGACGATCAGCCGCTGCTCGATGCCCTCGAGCCAGGCCGCGACACGCGCGCGGAACGCCGGCACGGATTCGTCGACCGCGCGCGTCAGTTCGGGCAACGCCCCATCGAGCGCATCCTCGGGATCGTCGAGCCGCGCACGCGCCTGCGCGAGCTGCTTGTAGAGGCCGGCTCGCGCGTAAGGCGGGATGGCGTGGCTGATGATGGTGGCGTAACCGCGGCGTCGCGCCACCGCGGCCTCGGCCGGGTTGTTGAGCGGGTAGAGATAGAGATGCGGGAGCGTCCCGAGCAGCTGGTCGGGCCAGCAGTCCCCGGTCAACGCGGTCTGCAGACCCGGCATCCACTCCGCCGTGCCGTGCATGCCGACATGGATGATCGCATCGGCCTTGAAGCCGTGCTTGAGCCAGGCGTAGAACGCCGCGAACTGGTGATGCGGCGTGAAGGTCTTCTCGAACAGCAGCCGCATCGGATCACCCGGCACGCCCATCGGCGGCTGCAGTCCGATGGCGACATTGCCGCACTCGAGCGCATCGATGCGGATCGCCTCGCGGCCCGCGGGCGCGATGTCGCCGGGGGCCTGGCCCCAGTAGCGCTCGATGCGCTCGGCCGCGCCGCCGCCCGAGAGCCAACGCCGGAAGTCGCTCACCGCGACGCTGCGCCCGCCTTCGCCGCGCTCCAAGGCACCGACGCGCTCGTTGAACTCCGCGACCTCCGTGGGGGCGCGGCCGATGGCGTAGCCCTCGCTCCGCAGGCGCTTGAGGAGCGCCGTGACCGACGCCGGCACATCCAGCAGCGCGGCGGTGCCCGCCTTGCCGAGCCCAGGCGGGAAGTTGTACAGCACGATGGCCACGCGCTTCTGCGCGGCGGGCGTACGCCGCAGCCGGATCCAGCCCTCGATCTGGTCGAGCGCACGCGCGATGCGGTCGGGTGCCGTCACGAGCTCGCCGTCACGGATCGCGCCGAGCGCCATCGCGCTCGCCACTCCGTCCATCTCCGGCAGGTCGTACATCACCACCGACTGCATCGAGTGCGCGCCGCGGGCGCGCCACTCGTGCTCCTCCTGCATCAGCAACGGCTGCGCGACGAGATACGGCACATCGAGCTTGCCGAGCAGGTCCGCCGCGGTCTCGTGGTAGTGACCGGGCTTGGTCGAGGACGCCGGGCCGCCGACGATCGAGAAGCCCATGGTCGATACCAAGGCGTCGATGGGTTGGTCGGCGAGCCATTCGCGCACCGCGACATGCGCCTCGATGCCCGACACGAACACCGGCAGCACCGCCATGCCGCGCGACTCGATGCCGGCGGCGAGCTGCTGCAGATAATCGAGTCGCTGTATCACATGCTTGCGCATGCCGAGCAACGCGACCAGCGGCTGACCCTTGCGGTAGCGGCCCCGCTTCGCCGCCCACTTCAAATAGGCGCCGCAGTCGGCGAAGAGCTCACCGCTGACAGGATCGAAGCAGCCCATGGTCGGGATCACGGCCACCGGCGCGACCTCGAAACCCGAGGTCCCGCAGGTGTCGCGCAGGATGAGCTTCACCATCTGCGTGATGTTCGCGGCGTCGGGCTGGTTCCAATAGAGGTTCACGCCGAGCCAGGTGCGGAAGCCCGCGAGCTTCTGCGGGATCAGCGGCAGCATCTTCGCGGCCACCTTCACGAGTTTGGTGTAGGCGTAGAGCGCGTCCTCGTCGCGGCCGCGGGTCACGAGGCGCATCAACAGCTTGACCGCTTTCGGCGCCTCGCCCTTCTTCTCCTTGAAGCGATGCTCGCCGACCTTCGTCAACGCCATCACCTCGGGCATGCTCTCGTAGGCGAACACCGCCGCGGCGCGCGAACCGGCGAGCTGCGCGGCCAGCCAATCCGCCTGCGGCCGCATGTTGATCAGGCTGATGAAGACCACATCGGAGTCGGCGAGGTCCGCAGCGAGCGCGGCATCCTCCCCGTCGACATGCGCGTCGTGGTAGCGGCGCAGCCGGACCGGCACGCCCTCGCCGGCAAGCCTGCGCTCGACCTCGCTCCATGCGCCGGCGTTGAACCGCTCGATCCCCACGACGAAGGTGATGGTCTTCATGGACAGCCCCCGCAACCGCCTTAGGTCAGGCATCACGCCCAGTTGACACCCGGCAGCGTCTTGTTATGTTGACACATGGTACGCAGCAAGGATGCCGCACCGCAAACCGCCCGTCGCACAGGACTTGCCTCGCGGGTGACAAACGGAGCCACCGTGGCGACCACCGCCCCTTTCCCGTTCACGGCCATCGTCGGCCAGGAAGACCTCAAACTCGCCATCCTGCTCGCGGTCATCGACCCTGCGATCGGCGGCGTATTGATCACCGGCCACCGCGGCACCGCCAAGAGCACGGCCGTAAGAGCGCTCGCCGACCTGCTGCCGCCCATGGACGCTGTCGCCGGCTGCCCCTACCACTGCGACCCGGCCGCACCCGCCTCCGCCTGCCCGGCTTGCGCGCGTGGCGGTGTCCGCAGGCCGCAGCGCCGCGCGGTCCCCGTGGTCGACCTGCCGCTCGGCGCCACCGAGGACCGCGTCGTCGGCTCCATCGACCTCGAGCGCGCCTTGGTGGATGGCGTCCAGTCCTTCGCGCCGGGGCTGCTGGCCGCCGCGCACCGCGGCTTCCTCTATATCGACGAGGTGAACCTGCTCGAGGACCATCTCGTCGATGTGCTGCTCGATGTGGCGGCGAGCGGCGTCAATGTCGTCGAGCGCGAGGGGCTGTCGATCCGTCATCCCGCGCGCTTCGTGCTCGTCGGGTCGGGCAATCCCGAGGAGGGCGACCTGCGGCCGCAGCTGCTCGACCGGTTCGGACTGCACGCGCGCATCCGCACGCTGCATGATGTCGCACAGCGCGTGGAGATCGTGCGTCGTCGCCTCGCCTTCGAGACCGACCCCGCTGCGCTCGCGAAGCGTTTCTCACGCGCGCAGTCGAAACTGCGGCGCGAGCTCGTCGCCGCCATCGAACGCCGACCGTCGGTGGCGCTCGGCGATGACGCGCTCGCGCTCGCTGCCGCGCTCTGCGACAGGCTCGCCATCGACGGTCACCGCGGCGAGCTCGCGCTGAGCCGTGCCGCGGTGGCGCTCGCCGCTTACGAGGGCGCGGTCGCGGCAGGCCGCGACCATGTCGCCCGCGTCGCGCCGCTCGCGCTCGCGCACCGGTTGCGCAAGGATCCGCTCGAACCCGCGGCCGACGATGAGCGGGTCCGCCGCATGCTCGCCGAGGCGCTCGCCTGACCTCGCACCGTCTGCCGCTGCATCGTCTGCCGTTGCCGGCGCTGGTCGCGCTCGACGCGCCGCGCCTCGCGCTGATGCTGCTCGCGATCGAACCGCGGTTGCGGGGCGTCGCCTTCGCCGGTCCGGCCGGCAGCGGCAAGAGCGCGCTGCTGCATGGTCTGCACGCCCTGCTGCCGGACCTGCCCTTCGAACAGCTGCCGATCGGCGCCGACGACGAGGCCCTGCTCGGCGGCCTCGACCTCGAGGCCACACTCGCGCGCGGGACACGCGTGGTGCGCACCGGCCTGCTCGCCCGTGCGGACGGCGGCGTGCTCGCGGTCGAGGACTGCAACCTGCTGCCTGAAAGCGCCGCGAACCAGTTGCTGGGCGCGCTGGATTCGGGCGAGGTCCGCATCGAGCGCGAGGGCCTGAGCCTGCGCAGCGCCTGTCGCCTGCGGCTGGTGGCGACCTTCGATCCGGCCGAGGGTGCGCCGCGCGCCCATCTGCTCGACCGCCTCGGCCTCATCGTCGCGCTGCCGCGGCCAGGTGCGGCGGCCGCACGCGCCGAAGTCGTACGACGGCATCTGTCACCGCCCGAGGACCTTTGGCAGGAGGACCTCGGACTGCTGCGCGATGTGGTCGCGACCGCTCGCGCGGGCCTCGCGGAGGTCGAGCTCGGCGACCGACAGGCCCGCGAGCTCGCCGCGGCGGCGCTCGCCTTCGGCGTGCAGGGGCACCGCGCCGACCTCTTCGCGCAGCTCGTGGCCCGCGCCAGCGCCGCGTTGGCGCTGCGCGACCGCGTCGAGCGCGAGGACCTCGAACTGGCCGTGCGTTTCGTGCTGGCGCCACGCGCGACGCGCAACGCGGACGCGACGCCCCCCGAACCGCCCCGACCGCCCACTGAAGCGCCACCGCCGCCGCCGGACCCGACGCGCGACGATGCCACCCATGACGGGCTGCCCGAACCCGATGAGATGCAGCTCGGCGATGAGGTGCTCGCGGCGCTCGCCACCGACCTGCCCGATGTGCTCGCCACGCTGCCGTTCCGCGCCGCACACGGCGGTCGCTCGGGGTCACGCGGCAGCACCGACGGACGGCGCGGTCGCCATGTCGTAAGCGTTCCGGGGACGCCGCGCGAAGGACGGCTCGATGTCATCGCCACCCTGCGCATCGCAGCGCGCGGACAGCGCCTTCGCGCTCCACACCCTGCGCGGGTCGGCGGCCGCATCGTGGTGCGTGCCGAGGACCTGCGGGTCAAGCGTTTCCGTGACAAGGCGGGGGCGCTGTTCCTGTTCGCCGTCGATGCCAGCGGCAGCATGGCGCTGAACCGCATGCGGCAGGCGAAGGGCGCGGTGCACGCACTGCTCGAGCGCGCCTATGTGAACCGCGACCGCGTCGCGCTCATGAGCTTCCGCGGTCAGGGCGCCGAACTTCTGCTGCCGCCGACCGGCAGCGTCGAACTGTTGCGGCGCGCGGTCGACCAGATCCCGACCGGCGGCGGCACGCCGCTCGCAGCGACGCTGGTCGCCGCGCTCGATGTCGCGCAGCAGGCCAGACGACGCGGCCTGCAGAACGTGGTGCTGGTGCTGCTCACGGACGCCCGCGCCAATGTCGGGTTGAAGGCCGACCGCGCCGGCGTGGAGGACGAACTGCGTCAGCTCGCGATGGCCGCGGCGGCGACCGGCCTCAAAAGCCTCGTCATCGACACCCAGCGCAGCTACCTGAGCCAAGGCAGCGCGCAGAAGCTCGCGTCATGGCTGGGTGGCCAGTACCTCTACCTGCCGGGCGCGGACGGCAGCGCGATCGCCGCCGCCGCACGCACCGCTGCCTGATCGCGCATCCCGCGACCCCAGCAGGCCGCCGCTTCAGCCGCGCCCCGACTCCCGGTACAGCGCCCCGGTGCGCGTCGCAAGGAAAGCCTCCAGCGGGATGTCCTCCTGCTTGAGGAATCCGCGCGCGGGCAGCGCACCGTTGCGCACCATCTCGATCACCCCCACCACGGATGCGGAGGTGGTCCACGCGATCGCCGTGCGCGAGCGGCCGCCGATGTCGCGGGGATAGTAGGCGCGCACGAACTCCTTGCGCTTGAGCTGCCCGGCGGTATGACCCTCGGCCGCCGCATGCACATAGACGACATCCGCATCGACCGGCGGCTTGGCATTGGCCAGGATCTCGCCGGCGAGCTCACGACGCTCGCGCATCAAGAGCTCGTGGAAGAAGAAGTTCATCAGATCGACATGTCCGGGATAGCGCATGGTCTTGTAGTCGAGGTTGTCGACGCGACCGGCGTAGGTCTCGCACATGGTGCCGAGGCCACCCGAGGTGGTGAAGGCCTCGAGCTTCATGCCGTCGATGTAGATCGTCTCGATCCACTCCATCGCGGAGACGGTCTTGCGCACGCCCTCCTCGATGACCTCGCAGTCGTTGAGATATTCGTTGACCACGCCCTCGGGCGACCAGTTGAAGGCGTAGCCGAGCAGGCCCGTCGGGTTCTGCGGCAACGCGCCGACGCGCAGCCGGATCGAGCGGACCTTGTCGAACTGACCGGCGAGGTGTGCGCCGACGATGCCGATGAAGCCGGGCGCGAGACCGCACTGCGGAGCCATCAGTCCGCGCGAGTCGGCTGCGAGGCCGCGGATGTGCTGCGTGGTCGGCACATCCTCGGTCAGGTCGAAGTAATGGATACCGAGCGCGTGGGCCACCGAGGAGACGCCCTTGTTGAGCGCATAAGGCAGGCACGACAGCACGGCGTGCTGGTCGGCGAGCGCCGCACGCAGCGCCGCCGGATCGGCGACATCCAAGGGACGCACCGGGAACGGCGCGTCGACACCTGCCCGGTTGTCGAAGGCCGTGACCGTGAAGCCCGCGCCGTCGAGCAGTTCCGCAGCGAGATGTCCGACCTTACCGAGGCCGAGGATCGCGACTTTTTCCAGTTCCATGGTTCAGATCTCGAAGTTGACGCCCTGCGCCAGCGGCAGGCTGCGTGAATAGTTGATGGAGTTGGTCTGGCGCCTCATGTAGGCGCGCCAGGAATCCGAACCGCTCTCGCGTCCGCCACCCGTCTCCTTCTCGCCGCCGAACGCACCGCCGATCTCGGCGCCGGAGGGGCCCATGTTGACGTTGGCGATGCCGCAGTCCGATCCGACCGCAGAGAGGAAGGTCTCCGCTTCGCGCAGGTCGGTGGTGAAGATGCTCGACGACAGCCCCTGCGGGACATCGTTCTGCAGGGCGATGGCCTCCTCGAGCGTGTCCCACGCGAGCACATACAGGATCGGCGCGAAGGTCTCCTCACGCATGCCGGCGGTCTGCGCCGGCATCTCGACCATGGCCGGTTCGACATAGACGCCTGCAGGCACGCCGCTCGTCACCGGTCGCCCGCCATGGACGATGCCGCCCTCCGCCCGCGCGCGCTCGATCGCAGCGAGCATGCGGTCGCGCGCAGCGGCGTCGATCAACGGTCCGACCAAGGTCCCCGCCGCGCGCGGGTCGCCGATGCGCAGCGTGCCGTAGGCCTTGCGCAGCCGTGCGACGAGTTCCTCGCGGATGGAGCGGTGGACCAGCAGGCGCCGCAGCGTGGTGCAGCGCTGCCCTGCCGTGCCCACAGCCGAGAACACGATGGCGCGGACCGCCATGTCGAGGTCCGCCGACGGCGCGACGATCATCGCGTTGTTGCCGCCGAGTTCGAGGATGCTGCGGCCGAAGCGCGCCGCGACCTTGGGACCGACGAGCGCACCCATGCGCGTGGAGCCGGTCGCCGACACGATGGGGACATCGCGCGATGCCGCCAGCGCATCGCCGAGGTCCGCGCCGCCGATCACGCATTGCGCGAGCCCCGGCGGCGCATCGCCGCCGAAACGCGCGAGCGCGCGCTCGAAGATCTTCATCGAGGCGAGCGCGGTGAGCGGCGTCTTCTCGGAGGGCTTCCAGATGACAGGATCGCCGCAGACCAGCGCGAGCGTCGCGTTCCACGCCCAGACCGCGACCGGGAAGTTGAACGCCGAGATCACCGCGCACGGCCCCATCGGCTGCCAGGTCTCCATCATGCGGTGACCGGGCCGCTCGGAGGCGATGGTGAGGCCGTACAACTGACGGGAGAGACCGACCGCGAAGTCGCAGATGTCGATCATCTCCTGCACTTCGCCGAGGCCCTCGGTCGTGATCTTGCCCGCCTCGGCCGTGACGAGGGCCGCGAGCTCCGACTTGGCGGCGCGCAGCTCTTCACCGAACAGCCGTACCAGTTCGCCGCGCCGCGGCGCCGGCACCTCACGCCACGCGAGGAACGCCTGCCTCGAGCGCGCGATGACCGCCGGCATGTCGGCCAGCGGCGTGACGGGCGCTCGACCGATCTCGGCGCCGTCGATGGGTGAGCGGACGATGATCTCCATGACAGTCTCCTATCGTGCAACCGCCGCGCGGGCCGCGGCGAGCATCCTTTCGGCCTGCAGCAGATGCGGGCGGTCGACCAGCTTGCCGTCGACCCGCAGCGCACCCGCGGTCGGCGTCGCCGCGAACGCGTCGCGGACCTTCTCCGCGTGGGCGATCTCGTCGGCCGAAGGCGTGAAGGCGGTGTTGAGGACGGCGACCTGCGACGGGTGGATCGCGAGCTTGCCGATGAAGCCCGCGCGCCGCGAGGCCCGCGCGCGGCGCTCGACGGCCGCAGCATCGCGGATCTCGGTGTCGACGGTGTCGATCGCGGGCACTCCCGCCGCAGAGGCGGCGTAGAGCGTCAACGCGCTCGCGAGGGCATAGGGCAGTTCGTAGTCACCCGCTGCGTCGCGGTTGCCGAGCGCGCCGAGCTCCGTCGCGAGATCCTCTGCGCCCCAGGTGAACGCGGCGACACGCTTCGGCACGCAGGCGAAGGAACTCATCGTGAGCAAGGCGCTCGCCGTTTCGGTCACCATCGGCATGACACGGATGCTGCCGACCTCGATGCCATGCTGTGACTCGAGCGCCTCGAGCCAATGATCGACCCGATGCACATCGTCGCCATGCCGTGCCTTGGGCAGCACGATCCCGTCCGGGCGGCCCGGCAGCACGGCGACCAGATCCGCCAAGGCGTCCGGCGTCTGGATAGGGTTGATGCGCACCCAGAGCGGGACGCGACGAACCCCCGCCAGATGCGTGGCGATGGCTGACCGCGCGGTCGGCCGCTGCTCCGGCGTCACCGCGTCCTCCAGGTCGAGGATCACGGCATCGGCGCCGGTCGCCTCGGCTTTGACGAAGCGGTCCGGGCGGTCCCCTGGGACGAAAAGGAATGAGCGCATCTTCTGGCCCCTGCAGCCCGAGTCTTTGGGCCGTTTTCCGGGCGGCGATGATACACCGGCCCGCGACCGCTCAGCAGCGCGGAGCGTCCCACGCGGTCGCGCCGGCCGATGGACGGACCTCGAGCGACAAAGGTTCCTCGACGCCCGTCGACCGCAGATGCGCCGCTGCCGCGGTCCGGACCGCCGTCGCACGGGCTCTCGGCAGCACCGCCACCACACAGCCGCCGAATCCGCCGCCGGTCATCCGCGCCCCGCCCTCGTCGCCGATCGCGGCATCCAGAACCGCCACCAACGCGTCGACCGCCGGGTGGCTGACCTCGAAATCATCGCGCAGCGAGGCATGCGACGCGCGGAGCGCCGCTCCGGCGGCGACGAGGTCGTGACGCTGCAGCGCAGCCGCGAAGGCGTGCGCGCGCGCGTTCTCCGTGACCACATGGCGGGCGCGTCGGAACGCGATCTCATCGAGCCCGCTCGGCGCAAGCCCGCCCGGTACAAGCCCGTTCGGCGCAAGCGCGCTCGGTGTCAGATCGCGCAGCGCCGCCACATCGAAGAACCGGGCTGCGCGTTCGCACTCCGCGCGTCGCTGGTTGTAGGCGCCGTCGGCGAGTTCCCGGCTGACGCCCGAATGCACCACCAGCACGGCGATGTCATCGGCCACCGCGACCTCCTCCCAAGCGAGCGCGCGGCAGTCGATGAGCAAGGCCGCACCCTCACGCCCCGCTGCGGATACCAGAGGATCCATGATCCCGCAGGCGCAACCGACCGTGTCGTTCTCGGCACGCTGCGCGAGACGCGCCAGCGCTGCGGCGTCGACGGTGGCGCCCGTGACCCGGGCGAACGCCGCGCCGAGCGCGACCCCGAGCGAGGCCGACGACGAGAGTCCCGCGCCGCGCGGCAGATCGCCCGCGATGGCGATGTCGAGACCCGTCAGCGCATGCCCCGACGAAAGCCATGCCGCGACCAGACCCCGCGGATGATTGGCCCAGTGCCCCGCGGCGAGCGGCGTGGGTGCTGCCTCGAGACCGAAGAGGTCTTCGGGTGCATCGACCGAGGTCCCGGCGGGTTCGAGTGCGAGGTCGAGCGCACGCACCGCGACGCGCCGGTCGTCGCGCCGCGCGACGGCGACGATCGTGCCCCGCTCGAGCGCACAGGGCAGAACGAACCCGTCGTTGTAGTCCGTATGCTCACCGATCAGATTCACCCGCCCCGGCGCGAACGCCAGCACTTCCGGCGCGCGTCCGTAGGCGGCGCGGAAACCCGCGATGACACGGGCCTCGAGTACGTCACGCGTCATGGGTATCCGACCGTCATGGGCAGGCGACGGCGCGCAGCCGCGCCGCGGCGTCCTCGGGCGTCAGATCGCGCTGCGGTTCCGCCAGCATCTCGTAGCCGACCATGAACTTGCGCACCGTCGCCGAGCGCAGCAGCGGCGGATAGAAGTGCGCATGCAGTTGCCAGTGCGAGCCGTCCGCCGGGCCGACGGCCATCGCAGCAGCGCCCGATGCGCCGTAGGGGGCGCCATGCCAGCCCATCGAATACGGGAAGCTGCAGCGGAACAGCGCGTCGTAGGTACGGGTCAGCCGACCGAGCACGAGTGCGAGATCGTCGCGCATCGCGTCGTCCAGGTCCTCGAAGCGGCGCGCGGGCCGCCGCGGCAGCAAGAGCGTCTCGAACGGCCATGCGGCCCACCATGGGACGATCGCGAGCCAGCCCTCGGACGACAGCACCTCACGCGGTCCGCCTGCCTCCTGCGCCGCCAGCTCCAACAGCAGGGGGTTGCCATGCCGCGCGAGATGCTCGCGCTGGTGACGATCCTCCAACTCGGCTTCTTCGGGAAGGTGCCCGCTCGCCCAGATCTGGCCGTGCGGATGCGGGTTGGAGCAACCCATCATCGCGCCCTTGTTCTCGAACACCTGCACCCAGGCATGCCGGGCACCGAGCTCCGCGGACTGCGACGCCCAACAATCGACGACCGCGCGCAGCGCCGATGTCGGCAGGTCCGGCAGGGTCGCCGAGTGATCGTGCGACCAGCAGATGACGCGGCATTCGCCGTGCACAGGCTGCGCCGCGAACAGCCCCGCCGGGTCCGCGTCCGTCGCAACGCCCTGTGTCGGGTCCGACAGTCCGCCTGTCAGCGCCGGGAAATCGTTGGCGAACACGAACGGGCCGCGGTAGTCCGGATTGACGGCGCCACCGGCGCGCACGGACCCGGGGCAGAGATAGCAGGCAGGATCGTGCGTGAGGCGCGGCTCGGTCGCCGCCTCCTCCGTCTGACCGAGCCAGGGTCGCTGCGTACGCTGCGGCGACACCAGCACCCAACGCCCGGTGAGCGGATTGCGTCGCCGATGCGGGGCGGCGGGCAGCGACGAAGTCATGGAGCCCCTCCCCGGATATCGGCGAACCCGATCCAGCGCTCGCGGTTGCCGAGCAGCCGGTTGCAGACGAGTGCGGCGACCACCGACGAGGCGAGCACGATCACCATGAAGTGGATGTAGTGCAGCGTGATCAGCCCCTGCGGCTGCCAGAGGAAGGTGTAGGCCGCGTACACGCCGAAGCCCCACAACACGCCGAAGATGGCGGCCGGCGCCGCCACATGTCGGAACAGCAGGCCGACGACGAACGCCGACAGGATGGGCATCGAGAACAGACCGTTCAGCTGCTGCAGCAGGTTGATGATGCTGTCCGCGTCCTGGAATACGGGTACCAGCAGCACCGCGACGATCGTCACCACCACCGAGACCACCGCACCCAAGCGCCAATGATCCGCGACCTTGCCGACGAAGCGGTCATGGAAATCGACCGAATACAGGGCCACCGTGCTGTTGAGCACGGCGCTGAAGGTGGTGATCACGGCGGCCGCCACCATCGCCGCGAACGCCCCCGCGAGCCAGCCGGGCAGCACCTCGGCCACGAGTCTGCCGTAAGCGGCATCGCCCACGTCGCCGAAGAGCTTGTAGGCGACCACGCCCGGGATCACGACGATCGGCGGGATGACGAGGATGCGGATCACCGCGGCCGCCAGCACGCCCTTCTGCGCTTCACGCACCGTGGGCGCCGCCATCGCTTTCTGCGTGATGTTCTGGTTGGTGGACCAGTAGAAGATCTGGATGAAGAGCATACCCGTGAGCAGCGTGTGCCAAGGGATCGGCGAATCATCGCCGCCGATCATGGTGAGGCGCTCCGCGGGCACGCCGGTGACGATGTCGAAGTCCACCGCCGCGAGCGCCAGGAACACGATGACGAGCGCGAGACCCAGCACGCCGATGCCGGAGAAGGTGTCCATCACCGCGACCGCCCGCAGACCGCCGAAGATGGTGTACGCGGCGCCGACCACCGCGAGCAGCGCGGCGAAGAAGAGCAACGGCAGGTCGGTGCCGAACAACGAGCGCATGAAGAGGCTGCCGCTGTAGAGCGCCGCCGGCAGGTAGATGACCACATTGCCGAACAGGAACAGCCCCGAGATCAGCGTGCGGATGCTGCGGCCGCCGTACCGCCGCTCGAGGAGCTCCGTGACGGTGGTGCAGTTGTTGCGGTAATAGACCGGCACGAACACGAACGCGAGGATCAGCAGCCCGAAGAAACCGGCGATCTCCCACCACGCGAGCAGCAGCATCTGGTTGCCGTTCATGCCGACGAGCTGGTCGGTGGAGAGGTTGGTGAGCGTGATCGACCCGGCGACGAACGGCCAGGTGAGGCCGCCACCGGCCAGGAACACCTCTTTCCCGGTACCGCCGTGGCGCGGCCCCGCCCCACGCACCTTGAGCCAGGTGATTAGGCCCACAAGCACGGTGAGCGCGATGCACACCAGCACCTGCAAGGTACCGATGGTCGGCAAGTCGGTCGGCATGGCCGTTCTCCCCCCCCTCCGCCGCGGCAGCGGCGCAACCCTATAATACGACCCATCCGAACCGTCGCACCAAAACTCCCGTCACTGCTAGCCCTACAGGGCGAGCGCTGCAGTCTGGTCTTCGACCTGCGTCGAGGTGCAGCCGAACTCGCCTACGCGGGACCGCGGCTACCCGATGGCGAGGACCTCGGGGCGGTCTGCGATGCCGCGCGCCGCGCTCCGCACGAATCGCAGGCCGATGCACCCCCGTCCGCGACCCTGCTGCCGCAGACAGGTACCGGCTTCGGCGGCCAGCCCGCCGTGCTGCTACAACTCGAGGGTCGCCCTCTTCACGCGGAGTTCGTGCTGATCGACGCAGCGGTCGATGCCGCGCAGCGCCTGACGCTGCGATTCGAGGATGTTCGACTCGCACTCGGCATCACCCTCGACTGGACGCTCGACGCTGCGGGCATCGTCACCTGCCGGGGCCGCCTCGACAACCGCGGCGGAACCGAGGTCGCGGTGCTACGGTTCGCGTCGCTCGCACTCCCGCTGCCCGCATGGGCGCAGCAAGTCACACGCTACACCGGCCGCTGGGCCGCCGAGATGCAGGCGGTCCGCTCCCCGATCGCGCACGGCGTCCAAGGAGCGATGTCCTTCGAAGGCCGGCCGAGCCACGCGGGCGGCCATTGGCTACTCATCGAAGAGCCCTACACAGACGAGACCCACGGGCTCGCCCTCGGCGCACATCTCGCCTGGAGCGGTGACCACGAGGTGCTCTTGGAGCGCGATGCCGACGGCGCCCGCTTGCTGATGTCGGCACGGCTCGACGCCGGCGAGGTCCGCGTCGCACCGGGCGGATCGTTCGAGATGCCGGAGGCGGTGCTGTGCCTCGGCGACGGCGGCCGCGCCGCGCTGCGGCATGCGCTGCACCGCCATGTGCGCGCCGCCGTCCTGCCGCGCACGCCCGCCGGCCCGCGCCGCGTGCATCTCAACACCTGGGAAGCGGTCGGTTTCCGTCAGGACCTCGCGACGCTGCAGCGGCTCGCCGGCGACGCCGCCGCCCTCGGCATCGAACGCTTCGTGCTCGACGACGGCTGGTTCCGCGGCCGGCGCGACGACACGAGCGGCCTCGGCGACTGGCAAGCCGACGCCGAGCGCTTCCCGCAGGGGCTGGCACCGCTCATCGACACCGTGCGCGGCCTCGGCATGGACTTCGGCCTGTGGGTCGAACCCGAGATGGTGAGCCCCGACAGCGACCTCTACCGCAGCCACCCGGACTGGTGTCTGCACGAACCCGGTCGCGACCGCGGCACGCAGCGCCATCAACTCGTGCTCGACCTCACCCGCCGCGAGGTGATCGATCATCTCTTCGCGACGCTGGATGCGCTGCTGCGCGACCACGACATCGCCTACCTCAAGTGGGACCACAACCGCGCGCTGTTCCCGCGCGCCGCGCGCGCGCATGCGCAGACGCTCGCGCTCTACGCGCTGCTCGACCGCTTGCGCGCCGCGCATACCGGCGTCGAGATCGAAGCCTGCGCTAGCGGCGGTGCGCGCGTCGACTACGCGATGCTGCGGCGCTGTGCGCGCTTCTGGGCGAGCGACGGCAACGATCCCGTGGAGCGGCTGCGCATCAACGCGGGGTATCTTCAGTTCCTGCCGCTCTGCGCCGTCGGCAACCATGTCGGACCCGACCCGAACCCGATCACCGGCCGACGCCTCGACATGGACTTCCGCGCCAAGGTCGCCCTGTTCGGCCACATGGGCGTCGAGGCCGACCCCGCTGCCATGGACTCGGTCGACCGTGCGCTGCTCGCGCGCCACATCGCGCTATACAAAGATTGGCGCAGCACGCTGCATACCGGCGACCTCACCGCTCTCGACTGCGCGACGCCGGGCGTCTCCGGTTGGCTCGCGGTCCAAGGCGACCGCGCGCTCGCGCTCGTCGCACAGACGACCTACACCGCCGACTACGATGCTGCGCCCATCCGCCTGCCCGGCCTGCCACGCGGTACGCGTTGGCGCGTGACCCTGCCTGAGCCGTGGCCGATGCGCGCGGCACAGCGTCTCGCCGAGCCGGCGCGTTGGCGCGAAGGTCTCGTCCTGAGCGCCGAGGCGCTCGCCACCCATGGCCTCGCGCTGCCGCTCACCTGGCCGCAGACCGCGTGGCTCGTCGCCTTGGAGCGTTCGTCATGATGCGTCTCGGTGTCTGCTACTACCCGGAACAATGGCCTGAGGCCTGGTGGGAGGACGACGCGCGGCGCATGGCGGCGATGGGGCTCACGCGCGTACGCATCGGCGAGTTCGCCTGGAGCCGCATCGAACCCTCGCCGGGCCGCTTCGAGTGGGGCTGGCTCGACCGCGCCATCGAAACGCTCCACCGCCACGGCCTCGGCGTGATCCTCGGCACGCCGACCGCGACGCCGCCCAAATGGCTGGTGGATTCGATGCCGGACATGATCGCCGTCGACGCCCAAGGCCGGCCACGCGGTTTCGGTTCGCGTCGGCACTACTGCTTCTCGCACGCAGGCTATCGCGCGGAGTCGCGCCGCATCACCGAAGCGGTGGCCGCGCGCTACGGTCGCCATCCGGCGGTCGTCGCCTGGCAGACCGACAACGAATACGGCTGCCACGACACGGTGGTCAGCCACTCCGCCGCGGCGGCGCAGTCCTTCCGCGCTTGGCTCGGCGCGCGCTACGGCGATATCGCCGCGCTCAACGACGCGTGGGGCACGGTGTTCTGGAGCGCCGAGTACCGTTCGTTCGACGAGATCGACCTGCCCTCGCTCACCGTCACGGAGCCGAACCCCGCACACTCGCTCGACTTCCAGCGCTTCTCCTCCGATCAGGTGCTGTCCTTCAACCGCGAGCAGGTCGACATCCTGCGCGCGCACTCTCCCGGCCGCGACATCACGCACAACGCGATGGGCTTCGTCACCTCCTTCGACCACCACGCCTTGGGGCGTGACCTCGATGTCGTCACCTGGGACAGCTACCCGCTCGGCTTCCTCGAGCAGTTCTGGTTCAGCGACGCCGAGAAGCTCCGCTATGCGCGACAGGGCCACCCCGACATCGCCGCCTTCCACCATGACCTCTACCGTGGCTGCGGCCGTGGCCGCTTCGCGGTGATGGAGCAGCAGCCGGGGCCGGTGAACTGGGCCGCGCGGAATCCCGCGCCGCTGCCCGGCATGGTGCGGTTGTGGACGCTCGAGGCGATGGCGCACGGCGCGGAGTTCGTCGCGTATTTCCGTTGGCGGCAGGCGCCCTTCGCGCAGGAGCAGATGCACGCGGGCTTGCTGCGCCCCGACCGAGAGGACGACATCGGCGCGCACGAAGCGCGGGCCGCCGCCGCCGATATCGCGACGCTCACCGCCGCAACCGCCGATACCGCGGCCGTCACGCCCACACGGGTCGCGCTGGTCTTCGACTACACCTCGGTATGGGTCACCGATATCCAACCGCAGGGCGTGGGCTTCAGCGCCCTTCGGCAGGCGTTCGAGTGGTATTCGGCGCTGCGCGCGCTCGGTCTCGACATCGACATCGTGCCTCCCGATGCCGCGCTCGAAGGCTACCGCCTCGTCGTCGTGCCCTGCCTGCCCATCGTGCCGGAAGGTTTCGTCGACCGGCTCGCCGCCTGCGGCGCTGAGGTCCTGATCGGGCCGCGCACGGGCAGCAAGACGCGGCACTTCCAGATCCCGCCGGAGCTGCCGCCTGGGGACCTGCAGCGCGCGATCCCGCTCAAGGTCACGCGGGTCGAGTCGCTCCGCCCAGGCGTCGCCGCGCCGCCCGCGCGCGACTGGCTCGAGCACTGTGAGACCGCGCTCACGCCCGCAGCCACGCTCGCGGACGGTCAAGGACTGCTTTATCGATCCGGACGGCTGCGCTACCTCGCCGCGACGCTGGGGAGCGACGCGCTTGCCCGGCTGCTGGCCGCCGTCGCTGGCGAGGCCGGACTCGCCACCGTCGATCTGCCCGAGGGCGTGCGCCTGCGTCGCCATCGCGGCCTCCGTTTCGCGTTCAACTACGCCGCCGAGCCGCGGCGGCTACCCGCGGACACCGCACGCGAGTTCTTGCTCGGTGCCGAAGGGCTGCCGCCCGCGGGCGTCGCCGCGTGGCGCGAGGTAGAGTAGCCGGATGACCGATGCCACCCTGACCGCCGACGCACCACCCTTGGACCTGCTGGTCGTCGGCGCAGGCCTCGCCGGCATCGGCGCCGCCGCCGAGTTCCTCAAACGCTTCCCCGGCAAGCGCATCGCGGTGCTCGAATCACGCGCCTCGATCGGCGGGACCTGGGACCTATTCCGCTACCCCGGCGTGCGCTCCGACACCGACATGTTCACGCTGGGCTACCGCATCCGCCCATGGCGCGGGCTGCGTTCGATGATGGACGGACCGTCCATCCGGCGGTACATCCGCGAGACCGCGGAAGAGTTCGGCGTGCTGCCGCGGATCCAGTTCAACCGCCGCGTCACCGACCTCGCGTGGTCGAGCGGCGAGGCTCTGTGGACGGTCACCGTGCAGGAGACCGCGCCCGGCGACGAAAGCAGCACGCCGACGGGCGCCGTGCACACGCTGCGCGCGCGGTTCGTGCACCTGTGCACCGGTTACTACAGCTACGCAGAAGGCTATCGCCCGGCCTTCCCGGGTGAGGCGGACTTCGCGGGGCGCTTCGTGCATCCGCAGTTCTGGCCTGAGGACCTCGACTACTCCGGCAAGCGCGTGGTCGTCATCGGCAGCGGCGCCACCGCCGTCACGCTCGCGCCCGCGATGGCCG
>Ga0315900_10001995_pt1 | contig 32037 bp, 34 predicted proteins | sample LakEriMetagenome_FD_203521 | JGI IMG/M metagenome (GOLD analysis project Ga0315900, IMG submission 203521) | Freshwater fungal communities from buoy surface, Lake Erie, Ohio, United States - Buoy 12 MA114 | ecosystem: Environmental > Aquatic > Freshwater > Lake > Lake biofilm | place: USA: Lake...
CCTTTACTACTTGCCTCAGGTCTTCCACACGGTGGATGACCACCCCCTTCTTTTTTTCTACAGATATTCACCCATGGACCTTTTGGTTGTTTACTACCTTTTGGTTTCTTTTTGGTCCCAAACCAAACCGCTAAGTCTTCTTTCAAAACAGTTTCGTATTCTTTCTTAGGTATATGTGCCATTTTTTTAACATAATCAGGTGTTCCTGGCGCGTCACTTCCACTAGGATTATATCCATTCATCGGATTACCATCATCATCACTTTGTGAAAACATTTCCTTGGCTCTTTTTGCTTTGTCTTTGGCATTTCTTTCGTTCTTACTAATTTGAGCAGTATCTCTTTCCATCTCCCCATCATAACTATCATAAGCATTCATAGCACTTACGTAGTCTGATACAGGACTCACAAATGGTTTTAAGGTTTCTTTTTCCCACATTTGTGGTGCAAGAACTAAAGGAATTCTCATTCTTCCAGAACTTCCCGAACCTGTGGTTTCCTTAATTAACTTTTTTTTCATATCTTTGTTATAATAAATATCCAAGATGATGAATGATATCAATGAAAAATTGATTTCAAGAATAATTGAATTAGAATTTGAAATTACCACGGAAATCCTCAGTGGTCATAAACCTTTTATTGGAGACCACTTGGAAACAAAAAGAAGTGAAGTGAATACTTTGAGGTGTTTGTTGTACGGTTCTGAAAGTATTTTTTGTAAAAAAATTGTTGGTGAAAAAAAATAATTTCTTATCTTTGTTCAAAATCTACAAACCATGAAATATTTTCTATCAATCCTGTTCGTTTTTGTTTCGTATTTTTCTGAAGCTCAAAACCATGGGCACATATACTATATCAATCAAATCAAAGCTTCTGAGGATATTGAACAAATAAAAAACTATGGCTTAAATGTCGAAATTTCACCAAAACTAATTTCAGTCGATAGTTTTCCACGAATTAATTCTCTGCTGGAAGATTATAAAGAATATATCAATCAGTACTATAGACAAATTAATTCTATAACCTTTTTAGATACTTACCAATTCACAAAGTTGGATAAGAAAAATATGAAGGTTCAGACTTTATGTTACGTACAAAAAAAGAATGAAAATTATAAGTGGGGTGGTTGTAAATACTTTGAGATTTTCCACGTATTCTCTGATTTATACTTTACACCTGTAGTAAAAGAATATTCAGACCGTTATGAAATGGAGATTACTGTTGCAGAAAAACTTAATTAAAGTTTTGTTACAGTTAAATCAACCCTTCTGAGTTTTTGATTTTCCTCTTCAGTTCCACACTTACCTTTGGAACCCTGAGCAACTACCCTAAATTTCGCATCTTTTAATTTAGGTAAATTTGCAATCAAAAAGTTCTTAAGATTTTGTGCACGTGCCTTGGTAAGATTTAAATTTCCTAAGTCATTCTTGTCCGCTTGAGGGTCAAGAGTTACGTCAGGATATTCACTCTTATCATCACTCCACTTACCATTAGCTTTATTAGATTCTTTGAATCCAGCAGTACATTTAGAAGCTGATGATTGGATATCAAATACAAATTTGGTCATATCATTACCATCAACAAATTTTTTGAATTCAATAAATTTAGGGTCGTTAAGAATTGCATCAGATGTTGGAGTTGATATGTTATCACCGAATTTGTCTCCTAGTGGTACAGGTTGAGGTGGTGGTGGTATTACTGGTACAGGTTTTTTTCCTGGGTCAGGTTCCGATTTACCTATATTAACAGGGTAAGATGTTACCAAGGTTGGTATTACTAGTGAAAAATAACCAAGTTTTTTACTTCTAAATGCATCTTTCCTTGGGTCAAACAATGTACTTGACCCAACCTCTAACTCATCAAAATCAATAAAATTGTTGTTTTGTGAATAACCCCAACCACTACTTGGACCTTCATTAGTTATCACTACTGTAACAGGTTTCGCATTATAAACTACACCAAAATACCTTTCTCTTGTTGGCACACCACTTTCTTCCTTCCTTATGAATAGGAATGAGTTTTTAGTCATCTCATTTCCATAGTTATAATCGAAATCTTTTCTTCCTTGTTTAATCATATTGAATAGAAATTCACCTCTATCCATATTAACTAAAGGTTTATCTTTCAATACTTGAACCTTCATGGGTCTCCCTTTTTCATCTTTTTCTGTTATTTCACACTGATATGATGTTTCTCCATCACTCGCATAAACAAAGTAATCTTTACTCCAATCTATGTAATCTGCACCTACAGAAAAAGATGGTTGTGATAGAAAATATACAAAATTTTCATCTTGGTCGAGAACAACATTCGGACTACCTGGTCCTTGTACAGGAGCCTGTTCATTCAAAAGATATAATCTTTTTGTTGCATTTTCGTGTAGTTGCAGAATTCTAACTCTTTCCTCTGAACTAATATTCCATGTCTGTTTAATCATTGTGAAAAACTTTAATAATAAATATCCTATAAATAAAAAAAGGGTCCCGAAGGACCCTTTTATATTAAGGTTAGACCATATTATCTCAACTCTTTCAAATCGAATGTTCTAACACCATCAACTGTGATTCTACCATAGAAACGGTTGTTAACCATTTTCTTAGCGTATCTAGTCATGATACCCTTGATAGGTGTGAAGTTGAATGGGTTATACATTGTTGGAGTAAGTTGTAAAGGTACGTATGGTGCGTAGATATAACCTGTATCAAGAAGCGAAGTTCCTTTGTGTCCAATTAACACTTGGTTTGGTGGGAAGTAAGGGTCTCTGTAAACCTGGTATCTACCAGCAAGAGTTCCTACTCTTTCAATACCCATGTTGTATTGGTCTTGCTCAGGAGCTGCGTTTGAAACGTGGAAATATTCTAAGTCATCGAAAATCGCAGAGATTTCAGATGATACAACAATCCAGTTTGCACCGCCTCTTAAAGTTGATTTGTGGATTTGAGCTGAAAGCTGGTTGATTGCAGTAATCAATGTTTGGTTCCAGTCTTTCTGAGTGTAAGGTTGTGCACTTCCACCTAATCTCTTCCATCCGTTGTAATCCCATCTTAAGTTCCAAGCTGCACCTTTTCTAAGGTCTCTCAAGATTTCTCTATCGATTTCAGCCGCAACTTGCTCAGACAATAAAGCTGTTAATTCAGCTTCAGCGTCGATGTTGTGGAATGCTGCAACGTCTTGTGCCATTTCTGGTGACCATTGAGCTCTTAATTTTCTTTCTGTTACAGAAACTGTTACAGACATAAGGTCAAATGAAACCTCACCAATCTTATCTTCGAATTCCAAGTTCTTATATAATCTATAAGTTGCTGAGAACGCTGCGTTATCAGCAGTTGTAGATGAGAATGTAGAACCTGTGTAACCGTCCATAGAACCACCGCATGTGATACATACAGGAACTTGAAGGTCAATTTCAAGATAGATGTTACCAGCAACGTCACAGATGTTGTCGTATTGACCGCCATCAGTTAACGAACCTGGGAAATCCAATTGTGCGTTGTTATTACCGTATTGAACGATACCTTTACCATATCTTTGAGTTACAACTCTGAAAAGGTAAGGACCACCACCCGCTGTTGTTGGGTTTGCAGATACACCGTAGATAGTCAAATCAGACAAGAAAGATTCTGTGTCGATTGGGTTACCATCAGGACCGATTAACTTACCTGCTCCGTCAGAAGCGAAACCACTCATGATAACAAGTACTTTTCTGTAGTTATCAGTAGCGTAAGCTGCTGGTTCAAGATTCAAAGTTGTGTTGTTCCACTGAGCTGTTACAACTGAAGTTATTGCAGAAGTTACAGATGTGAAAGAACCCTTTGAATAATCGAATAAACCTGGTGGGTCTAACGCTGGTTCGTTACCTTCATAAAATCTATCATAAAGGTCTCTACCGTTGTTATAGTTGTATCCTGCGTTTGGAGACGTTGGACCATCTGGTGCACCATATGGTGAATAGTGTTGATTAAGACCTGCTGGTGCAGCTGGGTCATAGCTCTGAATGTTTGGTACGAAGTAGAACAATTTACCGATTGGTAAGTTCATTGCTTGTACTGAAACGATGTCGTTAGCTAACAACTTAGAGAACACTCTTCTTACGATTGGAAATACAACAGTTTCAAATGCACCTGTATCAGATGTAGATGAAGCTTCGTTGATTAAATAAGAAGCTTGGTTTTCATAAAGTTGAGCTACGTTTTCTCTCATGTGACCTTTAAGACCCTCTAAGAATCCTAATTTGTCCCATTTTGTGATTGTGTCTTCTTTGATAACCTTAAGGTGCTTAAGACCGATGTTACCAACAAGACCTGATTCTAATAATGCTCCCATTTTGAGTATTTTTTAGTTTTTATTTATTTTTATTTTTTTTACCCCAACTTAGACATTAAGTCTTTCATTCTTAAGAATTGAGGATTTTCGTATGTTTTAGATTCAATTAAGTTTACTGCTGAACCTGATGATACAGTATTGTTGATTTTCTTTTCAACCGACTCATTGATAGATTTTGTTTCAGTTTTTGATAACTCATCTTTCATTGATTTATAAAGAGATTTTGATTCTTTTAAAGATTCAACATCGTCAAATCTTCTCAAGATGTTAATTTTCTCTTTCTTAGTAGTTGAATGTTCTGTGAACAATCTTGTAGCATATGCTAAGTTTGAATTGAAGATTGCAACTTCGTTCAGTTTTTCTCTGAATACATTAAGTGCTTTTCTGTACTCTTCATTTTTCTCTCTCAACATTGCGATTTCAGCTTCTAAAGATTCTACTTTAACACCACTGTTGCTATAAACATATTTTCTGTTATTGCTGATGCCTTTTCTCAAACCTCTACCTTCTTTTGAACCATTTCCATAAGTTCTTGCAGCTTCTTTAGTTTCTGCCTTCTTTACAACTTTGGATTTTCCAGCCATATTTTCACCCTTCTTGTATTCGAATTTAGGTTTGCCAGTTCCCATCATTTTAGGACCTTCTTTTTTGTCCTCTTTGAATCCACCAGCTGCTTTGTCCTTATATTTGAATTTAGGACCGCTACCAATTCCAACACCTTTAGGTTTTACAGACATTTTACCCTCTTTCGTTTCGGATTTTTTTGCCTTTTTGTGGTTGTATGCTTCATCCAACATATCATCATCTTCATCCATCATGTCTTCGTCATCTTCTTCATCTAACATGTCGTCAGACTCGTCCATCATGTCTTCATCATCTTCTTCATCTAGCATGTCGTCAGACTCGTCCATTTGGTCTTCGTCATCTTCTTCATCTAGCATGTCGTCAGATTCGTCCATCATGTCTTCATCATCGTCATCATCTTCGAATTCGATTTCGTACATAACTTCTTCGTCGTCTTCCATTTCTTGGTCGTCTTCGATGTTACCATCATTTGAAAAAATTGCGTCGATTACACTCTGTGTATCAACGTCGTCCATTTCGTCCATTTGCATTTCTTCTAAATTTTTGTCTTCTTCAGACTCACCAAGCTTAACAAGGTATTCAGTGTCTGCGTTAGTATCAGAAAGATGAATATCTTCACCGTCTTTTTTTACGATGATACCATCTTCTTCTCCCATTGCCTTAAACACTTTCAGAATTTCCTCATCGGAAGCGTCAGTTAAATCTATTGGAGTTTCATCAGAATCCATGTCCATATCTATTTCCATGTCCATGTCTTCTTCATTATCAGCATCCACATCCATGTCTAACTCTTCGTCATCCATGTCCATGTCTACCTCTGCATCAACCTCGGTTTCATCATCTTGTTCTGAAAGAGATTCTTTTACTAATTGATTGATTTCTTCCTTCATTGTAGAAGCAAGTATTCCTTTTGCATTTTCGGCGATAGCCTCTTCAACATTTTTCATTTGAATGAGCGCCTCTTCAACTACGTTTTTAGTTTCTTGCATGAAAAAATTAATTATTTTACTCTATAAATAGTGTCTAATAGAGAAAAAGTTTATTTTAGGCTTGTACAAATGGTCTATTTAATAAAGCCAAGTTAACTAATGTCTTATTTGATTGTGATTGAATCCAAGAATTCACGTTTGAGTAGCTGTCGTAAATCATGGTTGTGCTTGGATTTCCTGTTGAATTATCTTTAAGTCCAACTAAAAAACAAGTAGATTGGGATGGGTTATTCAACAACAAATCAAAATTCTGAAGTAGAATTTGTTGAGGAACAAAATTATTTGCGTCACAATATAATATTGCAGAAGACATATTAGCACCACTCAATGTGATGTAAAATTGGTCGTCTGAACTGTTTTTATATACTAAGTTGAATAACATATTTTTTTTCTTATAAATATGTTATTAAACAAAAAAAGTGGTCGATGACCACTTTTACTTTTCTATTACTTCGTCGATTTTACTCTCCGAGACTGATGTTATTCTCCAATCGTATGAAAAAGACTCATATCTTTTTGTAACCTTAGCCTCAACATCTGTTACAGAAAAACCTTTTACAAGTTTCTCTTCTCTAATTTTTTTAATTTTTCCTGTATTATCATCAGGAAGTTCATACTGAATTTTTGCAACAAAATATTTCTCGTCCATATAATTATTTTCCTAAATAATGAGTAAGTTTTTTCATCAAGTCAATAGATTTCTCCATTGGCTCAGTTTGTTTTTCACGGTTCTTTTTTTCTTCTTCTAAATTTTCTTCATACTTTGACCTATCGTCAGGATTGGTAAAAAGGTAAGCCCCAGGTGTGGACGGTGAAGACACTAAGTCAAAACAAATTAATTCAAAATCGTCTTGTACTTCGTTTCTTTCTCCTACTTTTTTAAGTGAACCTACACCCCTCGAGGATATACCAAGTGTAACTCCTTGTCTCATCAAGTTTGCTGCAACATCTCCTTTGGATGAAACTATACCTCTTTCATGAAATCCTGGTGTCGTTAATAATTTTAATTTACCCATTAGGATATTTTTATCCCACCATATGTCTGTTATAAGATGTGAAACCCTATCCAAATCTATCAAGGATGATTCAGGGTGATTTAGTTCTGAAGTTGAAAGTCCTTTGGATATAATTTTTTTGTAATTATCAGCTTCTCTCTTTAGGATTTTTTCAGGATAAAATCTACCATTTCTGTTTGGTGTGTCGTATTTCTGAAGAACCGCGTAGAATTCAAAAGGATTTCTATAATCTAAATTTGCGGCTTCTTGTAAAACTTTTATATTTTTTTCATCTTTAGGTGAAACAAACCCCGCATCCATTTCAATTAAAATTCCATGACCAAGTTCATTCGCCTCTAATATTCTCAAATTTTTCATTAAGCTTTTTTAGATAAATATATTGGTTATTCAACTTTATTGAGCTCTGTCTTCTTGGTTAGAGAAAATTCGAAGTACTTGTTGTTAGAAATATTATCTTTGAAAATAGATTTCACAATATTTTTGACTGAATCTTTAACCTCTTTGGATTTAAAATCCATTTGTGTCTTTACATATAAATTTACTTCTAAGTTGAAAAAAGACTTTTTCCCTGACGCAATACCACTTGTTCTCAAGTCTAAATCTACGATGCTTTGTTCTCTGAAATACTCAGTATTTATTGAGCTGAAAACCGAATGTTTGATTTCTCTACTCAAGATACCAACAACTCTGTTCCAATTGTCTGTATCATATTTAGGTGTTACCCAAGATTGTATGTTTATGTATAATGATTTTAAATTTTTGGAATCTACCGTTCCGTAACTAGATTTGATTGGAGTGAATAGCTTTAACTTTACACTTTTTCCCTTCTTCATTAATTTTCATGTTATGTAGTTTATTTTTATAAAAAATACCACATATAATCATGATAGTCAAAATTTTCTTGTAAATTTGAGATATTTGTAATATATGCTAATAGTCAACATTCAAAATACTGATAATCTTGAGAGAGCTTTAAAAACTTTGAAGTCAAAGGTAATTAAAACAAAGCAAAATCAGGAGCTTCTTTATAGAAAGGAATACGTAAAACCTTCGGTTAAAAAAAGAAAAAATCTTTTAAAAGCGATTTATACAAATAAAGTTAAGAATTCTTAGAGAGAGCTTTCTAAGTTTTTAAGTTTCAAAAAATTCAATTGGTCGAATTTTTCATCTTTTAACTTATTGATAGTTTCGTTAATTTTTGTCTTTACGTCGCCTTCATTCTCATTTTCCAAAATAGATTGTAATTTGGAAATTGCACTGGTTTTCAACTCTTCAAACTTACCCTCTAAGTTTTTGTTATCTTCAGAAACAATTTGGAAAAATTCTTTTTTAGAATTTTCATCCATAGTTTCAATGTAATTCCTCAGAGTCTGATTTGCAATTTTTACCATTGAAGTTACGGGTATGTTGATTGACTCCTTCATCGAACTTTTTTGTTCTTTCAGAACTGATTCAATATTCTTCTTCGCATTAATTCTATCTTTTATACTTGTATTCTTTGTATAAACTAAAGTATCAATGTGTTTGTAATTGTTTTCTACTTCTTCTTCTAATGACTTCGGAAGTTTGATTGAAGGTAAAATTCTTTGGAGTAGATTTACTCCTTCGTCAATAAATTCTTTGGCGTCAGACTCACTTAGTCCTTGTGGTGTACTTAATTGGTCGTAAAGGTTATAAACTTTAGAAATTGATTTATTATTCAAAACATTATGTTTGAATTCGCGTAGTCTTTTCTTAAACTCATTCTCATTTTTGTAAGACTCGAGAAGGTTTTTTTCGATGAGGGATTTGATTTGGCCGAAAGTCATTTTATTTATTTATCCTATAAATACTATGAGTTCAACAACTTTTCAAGTTCTTTTTCAATTTCTCCCAAAGATTGTTGGGCATTACTTAAATCAATAGCTTTAGACTTCTCAAAAAGGTTATTTTCTAATAAAATGTTCATGTCCTTTTTGGTTGACTCAGGTGTTACTCCCGCAGGTGCTTCACCTCCTGGTGGAGGTGGTGGTAGTGGTTCCTCACCACCTGGTGGAGGTGGTGGTAGTGGTGCTGCTCCTCCTAATTCTTCAGTTCCTCCTGGTGTGGTTGCCGCTCCTGCGGTAGGTGTTCCTCCTGAAGTATTTCCGTATAATTTATCGATGTTATCAAACAACCCTGTCTTACTGATTACTGTTGGTGTTGCTTTCAGTTCTTCACCTACAGCTCTCTCGATTCTTTGTTGTTGTAAATCAAGTCTAATTTCTTCATCTGACCATCCGAAAATATGTTTTTTAGCCCAAGTAGAAGATGTTGCTTGAATACCATTTCCAGGGTCTGCTACCAAATCTTTGTATAACAATATTTTTTCTTTCCAAACGTCAATTTTAAGAAGGTCGGCTTGTGTAGACGGGTTCGTTAATCCTAATGTGAAGTTTTGTAATTCATCTTCAAAACCTAAAAGGAATAAGTGTACGATGGCAATTTTATTAAGTTCTGCCAACATACTTTTTTGGATTCTGTTAATCGTTCTTGCAAATCTGATATCCTGTAAAGATAAGTTTTTACCATCACCAACTACTTCCTCGAAACCTAAAAATGCTTTAGGTACACGAAGAGCCGTCAATAGTTTCTTTTGAATATATTCAATATCCGCAATCTCAGATAAGTTTGTTGCACCTGGTAAAGTTGTAATTGGGTCAGGTGCCGCTGGGTCACGTACAGGAATGAAATAATCTTGGTCAACCGCCATTTGGTTGAATCTCATATCAACATTACCTGTCTTAGAGTCTACTATTTGTTCTCTCTTGAACTTATTGGCAACACGTTGTACGTATGCTTCAACATCATCATCATTCATGTTACCAACGAACACTTTGAACATTCTTCTTTCAGGTGCTCTTGATGTACGATAGATTAACATCGCGTCTTCAGACAACAGAAGTTGTTTCCAAATACGTCTTGCTTTTTCTAACATAGACGTTCCATAAGGAAGTTTTCTATCATCACCTAAAAGTCTAAAGTGAGCAATTTCCCATGATTGAAATTCCATGTTTTTATTCTTCCATGTGAAATGAAGAGCTTTTTTGTCTTTGTCCAATTCCTGAGTTATATCGACAGAAATTTTTGCACTAACCCCAACCTCATGTCTTTCTATTTCGATTGTTGGTAACTGTTGGCATCCAACAACACCTCTTTCAGGGTCTAATTTCAAGTACACAAAATTATCACCGTACTTACAAGTGTTTCTTGTCCACATCGGTAAGTTAGTGTTAATATCTAAATTGTTGTTGAATAAATCGGCTAAAACTCCTTTGATTCTCTTGGATTCCGAATAAATTTGAAGTATGAATCCATCTTCATTTGTTGTAGTAGACTCTTCAGCATAAATGTCTAAAGCTGCTGAAATTTCAGGGGTATATTCCATTGACTCGTAATCATATTGTGCAGATAAACGAGTTGGCTCATAATAAATTGCTTGAGAATAAAGATTATTCTCTACTTTCGCCCATTGATTTGTAAGATAGTAAGTTTGTTGCGCTTGCAACTTTTCCATCTCATACTCTTCTCTACTTTTAGTACGTAGTAATTCCTTTTTATCAAACTTGAATGTTGGATAATCTTGTCCGAGTAATGAGTTAGGACCAAATGTTTGCGACAACCTCTGCCAAACCGTTAAATTCTTTTCAGCCATATTACAATTTTACTTCTTACCTTGATAATATAAATAGTTATTTTGCACCAAATAACCATCCATATTTTTGGTAGTCCTGTTTGGTTGGACCTTGTGAATTTGGATTTTGTCTACCCATTTGAGGAACCATTGGGTTGAAAAATTCAGATGTGTTTTTGTTTTCGTTGATTGCTGTTGACCAGGAATTCAACATGGCTTTAGTGTGATTTACAACTTTTTGTAATGACTGGAATGATTTTTCAGCAATATATATAGCCATGGACATCGCCATTATACAATCGTCGTGATGACCTTTTTGGTGGTCTGGTCTTCCATTTACGTAAATGAAAGTATTCATTTCATTGTATAGGCGGTGAGAATAGGTTTTGAATCCATGTCTGACTGCTTCTTCGAAAGCGGATATAATTTGTACTCTTTTGGAATTGAAATTTATACCTGGGATTTTCTCATTCAATTTTGGGTCCCATTTCCATTTTTTGGATGGGTCAACGTTATCAACATATAGACCTGCGGGATAAGACATTTCCTGCATTTTCCTTGCAGTAGAAACACCCATTCCACCTGTAATATCAATAACACAAAAAGCATTATACATTGACCCCCATTTGAAGGCTATTTCAGCAATTACATCAGGGGGAACTTTTCCAACGTATTCTAAAACCTGCTCTCTTTCATCAAAGTCAATTATTTCAATACATGAAAAATCTTCTGAGTCTCCCCTTGATACGTCAACACCCATCACATACTTATGACTGTTCTCAGGTTCTTTAAAAATCCAAAGGGAACCTCCCATCAGTTTTGCGGATGGTTCTCTGAGTTGGTTCTTAGCAATTGTTTGCATTAATTCGGATTCAAAAACGTTATCACCTGAACCCAAGAAATTACATTCCAATTCCTGTGCAACTTTTCTTCTATCAAACTTGAGTTTTTTTACCATCCCTTCAAACCAAGCTGAACAGGGTTTGTAACCCTTTTCAATGTAATCAGTTGTTATTGAATGGTCTCTATCATATGGATTATCTATAGATAAATCTACAATGGTATCTGAGGGATAATCTTCTCTATTCAAAAGGAAATGTACCAAATCATTAGTTTTGACCATATACAAATCACGAGTATAACGTGGGTCACGATACCAAAACATTTCAGAGATTTTAAACTCATTCATGTTTCTTAAGGCTTGGTCGTAGATGTCGTAATAAATTGCGTCGTATCCGTTTGGTGTGGATATTACTATAACTTTACCACCTGTAGAAAGTGAGGCCATACAAGCAGACCAGAAATCATTATCTGCCTCGATGAACGCCGCCTCATCAAAAATCAATATAGTTGGAGTATAACCACGAAGTGCGTCTTTTGAAGTCGCAACCGCTTTTACTTCACAATCATTAGTTAACTTGAAATGTCTTTGTGAGTTTTTTTCCGCTGAAAAACCTACACCAACCCAAGAAGGCCACTGTTCAGTGAAACCCCTTACTTTGTTTGCCATCTCAACGGAGGTATCCAATTTGTTGGCAATAATCAGAATTTTTTCTGGTTTGTTTTTCTTGGCAAATACAAGTTTTTTTGAAGCCCAAGCTGCGGTGACTGTAGATACACCAGCCTGTCTATATTTTAATGCAATATTTTCGTTGTAGTTATCGTAGTCCTCAATCAAAGAAACTTGGTCGGGAAACAAATCCAAAGGGACATATTTCTGAACTGTGTTATCGTAAGTTTGTAAATAGGTTTTTAATGCATAAGGAGTACTCCTCATGCATTTTGTAACCTCTATAATTAATTGTTCTTTAGTCACTTTTGGGGTTATTTAGGCATCGATATACCTAAACCACCTAAGAAATCATCCAAATCATCCTCATCGTCCTCGTCTTCAGAGTCTGTACCATTTTCTTCCTTATAGTCATCATACTCTCTTTTGAGTTCTTGAGCTTCTTTCATAATTTCATCGAATCTTTGTGTAGCCTTTTTGACTTTGGATTGGTCTTCGGAAATAGCATTTCCTATAATCTCTAAAAATTCTTCGGCAGGTATTTGGTATAACTGAATGTGAAACCAGTTTATCAGACCTTTGTTTTCGTCGTCAAACATTGCATCGGGTAATGCAAATCTAATTTTTTCAACAATTTCAGGACCTATTCTTAACTGCATTGGTTCGTTGGAAAGTAAATCTACCTGACCTTGAACCTTTTGTCTCATTCCTTGGTCTTGAGGTAAACCATATCTACCTTTGGCTTCTTCAACACCTTTAATAATCTCATGGCAGAGGATTGGAAACATCATACCAAAAGCTTTGATTACAGTATCAGGTTTTTCTTCAAACTCTTCTCCACCTTCTTCTTCGTCATCAGGGCCGCTATCACTCAATTCAACTTTACCTGCAACTCCTTGACCTGTTTGACTCATCATCTCAATCATTTGTTCCATTGTGAAATAAAGGAAATCGTTGATTGCCATAATACCCAAATAATCTCTATATAGAGATGGGTCGATAGCATCTAATCTAGCCTTGACCTCAGGTTTTTGGAAAAGGTAATGACCTTTTTTCGCTGCCCCTTGGATGATTGCATTGATAATATTTCTCTTATGTTTTTCGAGTTCTAAAATTTCTTCATCAGTCAAATCTTCGACATCAAAAGATGGAATAGATAATTTTGGTTTCTCATCATCTTCTTCCTCTTCATCATCTTCATCTGGCTCGTATCTGAAATTTGATGTGTCTATTGGGGCTCTATTTAAGTAGGGTTCAATTGTAAACCAATCTTCAGGTACCTGCAATTCTTCCAAAGAAGCCTCAACCGCTAATTGTTCAAGTTCATCTCTATGTCTACCTTCAATTCTCATAATGTTCGGTAAACGACTCATCATTTCTTGATAAATCATTTGTTGAACTTGTCTTGAACCAATATTCTGATTTCCTGTAACTTGTTTCAATTTATCAGCGACTTTACCAAAACGGGAGCTCACCAATCTTTGAACATCGGACACTCCTTTTTTCATCGATGGGTTCTTGGCATATAAACTTTCAGGGTCCCCAAGTTTTCTTTCCAAATTCGGGTCCATTCTCTCGGGTCTATCCCCGTAATTGATTTGTTCTTTTAATTTCTTTGCCATCTTATTTTTCTAATAATTTCATAATCAAATCCATTACTTCATCTTTTGCAACTTCAGGAGAAACCTTTTTTGCTTTTGGTGCAGGGTTTTCACCAGGATTTGGATTCTTACCAGGGTGTTTAGGTCTTGGTCTTGGGTCAGGTTTACCAGGTTTCGTTCCTGGCTTTGTACCAGGTGCAGGTTTGGTTGGTGCTGTGGCTGGACCAGCTTCTGAAAGATACTTAACTAAATCACCTTTAGTTATTCTTGGAGGTAAGTTTTTTTCCACAATTTTCATAATTTCGTTTTCAAGAAACAAAGATACTGGATTTTTTCCTTCTCCCAACTGTTTTTTTACTTCTTTTACACATCTTTCCCATTTTCTTGATTTTTTCGGTCCAACTTGAGAATGGCAAATAGCCCATGGGTTCGGTTTGTTTTTTTCTTCAGACATTCCCATCATTTTTCTGTTGTTATCTGAATCATCATCCATACCATCAGGTGCCATATCATTAGCATCATGTGGTGCTTCCTGACCTGTAAGATTTTGGAGTGCGTCTGCACCCAAAGCGTTCTTGTCTGTTACATCGTCTGTTTCATCCTCAGTCATTTCAGTTTCAGTAGTTACTATAACTTCTTTCGTGTTTGGGTCAGTGGAAACCATAACATTACCAACTTTACCTCCCTTAGGACCTACTTTATATGTTTTCTTTGTTGGTACTTCTGTTACTTGCTCAGAAATCACCAATTTTTTATAAAGTGTTTCAATTTGTGATTCATTCAATTTTGAAACAGTCTTGGCTGATAAGCCTTTCTCAATCAATTCGTAAGCTTTAACGTTATTTTTCATAAACCTCTTTCTTTTCAAATTCTAAGATTAAATCTCTTTCATAGAGTTTATCTTTTATTTCTTTTTCCGTTTGACCAAATCTAAAAACCAATCTTCCTTTGTTGGTTTCATCTTCGGATTCCCAGGCTAACGCAACTACATCATCCATTGCGTCTATCATAGAAAAAAAATCGGAGTTCTGAATCAATTCCAACTTTATATCGGTATTTCTCAGAACTCCCACCTTTTTGATATATTTTAACTCGGGTGGAGTTGGATAACCGTTTGATGGTTTACTCTCCCAAGAATCTCCCCATACGTCCGTAGTATCCGAGAAAATGAATTCGTAAAGATTATCTCCCTTATAGTTAGGTCCTAATCCATTTACGTATATCAATTTACTCATACTAACAATCCTTCAGGTGAAATTTTAACTTGTTTACCTTTGTTTTCAAAAACTAAATTTTTCTTATTAGTTTTCCCAACAATAGTTGCTTTAGTGTTTTCTTCCAAAAACTTTTGAGCCGCCAATTTTTGTTCAACACTCTCAACCAATCTTTGAACCTCCACCATTTGTCTTTTAACCGAAATAGTGCTTTGTCTTTTCTTCTGTACAAATTTCTCTCTGTTTTCAAGGATTTCTTTTTTACTTACTTCAAAATACTTTGAAATTACTTTATCTACTTTTGATTCTCCAAAAATACTATCAAAAATTGCACCGTTACCCATTCTCTCTTGCATTTCACCTTCAACAGGTACGTCCATATCAGCTTGAATATCTTCTACTTCTGTATCTGATGTAATGTCCTCTTCAGGTCCCATATCTTCCATTCCACCCATTTCGTCTTCTGATTCAACCTCGTCAAATTTCGACATGATGTCCTCTTTATCTTCTTCAGAAAGAGAACCCAAATCAAGTGATGATAATACCATGTTGATAACATACTTAATATTTTCAGAAGTCATGCCTTCTTCATTATCGAGAGTTCTAATTTTCTGAGTTAGTTTTCCTGTAAGTTTTTGAATTGTTTTGAATGTTACTTTTTCTTCTACATCACCACCCATTTCTGTATCTACTTCAGCATCCATTGAAATTTCCTCACCTTCAGGAGCACCCATACCTTCATCAGGCATATCCATTCCCATATCCATCGGCATTTCTGCACCCATACCTGGGTCACCACCTTCAGGTGAAGGAGGTATAGCATCAGGTGAAGGAGGAAGTTCAGGTGAAGGAACTGGTGGTGGAGCCATTGGTGGCGCCATTGCTTCAGGAGCGGGTTCCGCTGCTGGTTTTGGAGTTTTAAGAACAAATTTCTTTTGTTCTCCAAAAAGTGAAACACCTTCTTCGTTTTCGTTTAATCTATTTAACTCGGCAGCAAATAAATTCAATCTTTTGAAAGCTTGTGAATATGAAGAATAGTATTTTCTATTTTTCATTGGTTCAATATATTCTGTAACTCCTTCAGTTACAACTTTCTTTATGATGTATCCTTGTCTTTCTTTTACAATTTCATAGGACTTCCCATCAGCAAGATTGATACCGTATTCGCTTCTACTAGTTTCATTCAATGTATTAGGAATATTCTCTTTAAAACGAGCAATTTCCATAATTCTTTTTATCTTGTCTTGGCCTGTGAGCTTTTCACTTCCAATTGGTTTTAAGTCTGCCATATTATAAACTATTGTTTTTTTTAACTATTTAATCCGTTTACTCCTCCTAAGAGTACTGCGTTTAGTTGGACTGCTATCCCGTTCTCTGTTGCAAATCCAGGATGTGGTACTTGAGTCCCTGGAGGTAATGTACCTCCACTGAAGGAACCTTCCATTTCTGCGGTATACTCGTAGAATTGGTTTACTGATGTACCTGTGTAAACAACTCCACACTCGGCACAGTCTACGTAAGGACCACTTAGGAATGTTGCTGTTGCAACTATTGGACCATAGCTGGTATCAGTGACGAAGTAACAGTTATAGTCTAAATTATTATTATCAAATGTGAAGATGTACATATCTCCAATTGTTGGAGACACTCCCGTAATTTCTACACTCCACGAAGTACCGATACAATCTGTGATTAACCAAAACCCTGGAGGTGTTGGTGTCGGTGTTGGAGTTTTTGTAGTTGTTGGCGTTGGGGTTGAAGTAACCGCAGCTGTTGCCGTAGCAGTTGGTGTAACTGCTGGTGTTCCTGTTTGAGTTGCGGTAACTGATGGTGTTGGTGTGTTTGATGCTGTTAATGTTGGAGTCACTGTGGAGGTAGCGGTTACACTTGGTGTATTACCAGGGGTATCCGTTGGTGTAACACTTGGAGTAACACTAGGTGTACCTGTAGGAGTTGCTGATGTAGTAACTGATGGTGTTGGAGTAACACTTGGTGTATCTGTAGGTGTTGTAGTAACTGATGGAGTATCTGTAGGTGTTGCTGTTTGTGTTGGAGTTTTAGTTGGTGTAGCTGTTGATGTAGGAGTAGGAGTAACGACCGCTAGGCAAGTGGCACAATCTCCATAATCTGATGATAATGTTGCAACCATATCAACACCTGTTGCAGGTTCAGCGTTATCAATTATATCATAACAACCTTCACTTGTTGCCCCTGTGAAAGTTAGATAATAATTTCCGTTTACTGCTGGTAAATTGCTACTATCGAAATCAACAAGTATTGCAGGACCACCAGAACACGAACCTACGAGATATGTTACTAAAGCCATTTATTTTTTCTTTATAAATATACGATTACAGCAAATAATTAAATTTTGCCTATCACAATACAATAAATACTAAACTTAGATTGATTCCTCTAATTTTCTTTCAATAGATAACTCTTTGTCTTTGATTTTTGTTTTTTCATCAAAAAGTTTTCCAATATAACCTGACCTTCTCAAATATTTGAAAACAAGATTTTCGTACGAGAATTCTCCTTCTTTATTCAATCCCGACTGTCTATAGTCTTTTAGTTTGTCTTTAAGTTTTTTTAAACTTTCAACATTACCGCTAGATTTAGCATCTTCAATGGTATCATCTATCTTGCTTGTCCAAGAATCAATTTTTTTCTTCAAAACATCCATATTCAATTTTAGATGTGTTTTTGTTGGTCTATGAATCCACTCATTGTCCATTATAGAATATACACCATCACTATGATGTTCATCAGTTGAACCTTGTGCGTACAACTCTACATCGTATCCATAAATCTTAATATCGTGCTTGGAATTAAATAACTTCTTCTTCAAATCAAAAAGTTCAACATATAATTCTTTTTCTTTACCGTATCTTTCCATATCTACAATAACGTGTAAATCAAAATCTGAATATTCTGACCAATTGTAATTGGCTAAAGAACCCATAAGGTATATGTCTTCAACAAAAATATCATCACCCAAATCATCGATAAATTCTTCGGCAATGCGTAGTAAAGCCTTTTGAACTTTGTCTTTCAAAATTGCTTTTTTTGGGTCTTCAGGATTTTCCCAAACTTTTGGGTTCAAGGTATCCCTAATTGAAAAACTATCAAGAATTTTTTTTGTAATACTCATCCTAAATAAATAGTCAGAGTGTTATAGTTTTTTGTATTTGAACTTTTTGGAAATATCTGTTGTGAAAAACTTACCTTGAGATTCTGCCATCCTAAATTTGGTGTATGTCTGATGGGGTACTTCGTCATACTCATATTTGAATCCGTTGTTAAATTCAACAATGAGTTTCTTTGACTCTGTATCGTATTCTGCAGATTTAATATTGGAAGATTTAATCTCGTTGATTATCTTCGTCCCCTGTATTGTTTCCCTTGTTATCGCCATTTTTTAAAGGTGTTATTTCGTTAATTTTTAAAAGTAATGGATGTACATAATTTACCAATTCATCACGTTCAATATTAAATCCATAATCACTAATCATACGATGTAAAGAATTTAATCTATCAGTAAATCTATCGTGTAAACGCATCATCTTCATTGTATATGTTGGAGGGTCATCCAAATCAGATTCACTAAAACCCAACTCTTGAAAGTGTTTTCTCATCTCCAAATAAACGTCCAATAAATTTCTAAGGGCTAAACTGTCTTGAATTAATTCAAAATATGGTTTCATATTTATAAATACAAAACCCCCACCAAAATGATGAGGGTTTTACGGATGTCCATTATTGAATCTTAAAGAATACTAATTCTTTTCTTATCTTGTTTTTTGTAGTTTGGTACAAACACAGTTAACATACCATCTTCGATAGTTGCTTCGATTGAAGATGCATTATAACCATCACCGATTTTGAATTCCTTGTTAATTGTTTTTGTTTTTTCTTCACCATTTAATTTGTAGGTTCTTTTACCATTAATGTAGAGGACTCCGTCTTCCATTTCAGCCTTCAAATTGGTTTTGTTGAAACCTGGTGCCTCAAAGAATAGGTATGCACCATCTTTTGTGTGATTAATTTCATAAGTTTCGTCTGAACCATTTTTCAAGACTGTTGTGCTGTAATTAAAATTGTTACGACCTCTGTTGTTAAAGAATGTGTCGAATAGGTCATTAAATTCTGAAGCGTACATCATGTTTTTAATTTTTGTTTTTGAAGTTTATTATTTATCTTTGTGATAGTCAACTTTTGTGCCGTGAGACTAATCACGACAAAAAGTCAGTTGATAAATAAACTATAAGACATTTTGTCTCAAAGTTTGGTTAAGTCCAAAATTTGATACATCTTTACAAAAATTAATTACTATGAATGATTTAATGGACGACGACGAAAAAATGAGTAAAAAACAAAAACAGAACTCAGACAGTAGTACTCCTGTTTTGGATAACTTCAGTAGAGACTTAAATAAGTTAGCAGAACAAGGTAAACTCGACCCTGTAATTGGAAGAGACCGTGAGATTCTGAGGATTGCTCAAATCTTATCTCGTAGAAAGAAAAACAATCCAATCATCATTGGTGAGCCTGGTTGTGGTAAAACTGCAATTGTTGAAGGTCTTGCAATGAAGATTGTAAGTGGGGAATGTCCGAGAAATTTGATAGACAAAAGATTGGTCAATTTAGATTTGACTTCAGTTGTGGCGGGTACGAAATACCGTGGACAATTTGAGGAAAGAATGAAAGTTATCATCGAAGAACTTCAAGCTAATCCCAACATCATTGTATTCATTGATGAGGTTCATACTTTAGTTGGTTCAGGTAACTCTGCTGGCTCTATGGACGGTTCTAACATTTTCAAACCAGCTCTATCTCGTGGTGAAATTCAAATTATCGGAGCAACAACTTTAGATGAGTTCCGTAAGAATATTGAGAAAGACGGAGCCTTGGAACGTAGATTCCAAAAAGTAATGGTTGACCCATCCTCTGTTGTTGAGACAATTCAAATCCTTAAAAACATCAGAGACAAATATGAAACTTATCACAAAGTATCTTATTCTGATGAAGTAATTGAAACTTGTGTGAAACTCGCTGACCGTTACATTACTGACCGTGAGTTCCCTGATAAAGCATTTGATATTATGGATGAGGTTGGTGCAAGAATGCAAACTGAACTTAAAGTTCCCCCTTCAATCGAAGAGTTGAAAAAGAAAGCGGCTGAAATCCGTAATCAAAAAATTGAAGTTGTAAAAAAACAGAACTACGAACAAGCGGCACAACTCAGAGACAAAGAGAAAAAACTTTTGGACAAATTGGATGCTGAAAAAAAGAAGTTCGAGGAAGAAATGATTAACAACAAAAAACAAATTTCTTTGGAGGATGTTTATGATGTTGTTTCAAATATGACCAAAATTCCAGTTAACAAAATGAGTGTTGACGATACAAAGGCTCTTTTGAACTTGGACAAAGAACTTATGGGTAAGGTTATTGGACAAGACGAAGCTGTTAAGAAAATTGCTAAAGCAATTAAAAGAAACCGTCTCGGTATCAAAGACCCAAATCGTCCAATCGGTTCATTCGTATTCTTGGGTTCAACAGGTGTTGGTAAAACTCACTTAGCTAAACAATTAGCGAAAGAGATGTTTGGTTCAGAAGACTCGCTCATTCGTGTGGATATGTCCGAATACCAAGAGAAACACACTGTTTCAAAATTGGTGGGGGCTCCTCCTGGTTATGTTGGATATGAAGAAGGTGGTCTTCTTACTGAAAAGGTAAAGAACAAACCATATTCTGTAATCCTTTTCGATGAGGTTGAAAAAGCTCACAAAGATGTATTCACTGTTTTACTTCAGATTTTGGATGACGGTCACGTTACAGACAGTTTGGGACGTAAGATTAATTTCAAAAACACATTGATTATTCTTACTTCAAACCTGGGTGTTAAAAAACTTCAAGATTTCGGAACAGGTATTGGTTTTGGTACAAGTGCTTACGGAAACGAAGAAGCAAAAAAACAGGTATTGATGAAAGAAATGAAAAATTTCTTCTCTCCTGAATTCATAAACCGTATTGACGACACTATTGTCTTTAACAGTTTGAGTAAAGAGGATATCAAGAAGATTACTGAAATCGAACTTAAGAAGTTGATTGGTAGACTCGAGGACATGAACTATAAAGTGTCTTATGACGAGACATTGGTTGAGTATCTTTCCAAAGTCGGGTTTGATGAACTATATGGTGCTCGTCCTCTAAAAAGAGCAATCCAAGATAAAATCGAGGATTTACTCTCAGAGGAAGTACTAACAGGAAAAATGTTAGAAAATAAAAACTACAAGTTAAAAGTTGATGGTGAAAATGTAGTTGTAGAAAAAAAGGGACGATAAGTCCCTTTTTTTTATATTTATAAGAATGAGTAATCTCTCAAGACTTTTAAATCACTTCAAAGAAAATTTTCCGAACCAATATAAATCTAAGGTTGATGTAATTGAAACCTTTATAAAAAATTACATCAAAAAACATAAGGTTAATGTAAAGTTTCTAAATTCATGTTCAACGGGTTTCTCAGGTGTAAGGACAAGAGACCAAGTTATAATTTGTTCACCAATGAACATGAGAACTATTGGTGATTTTTTATATACAATTTTCCACGAAATCAGGCACGACCAACAAGTCAGAGACATTAAAATGCCAAATCCATTCACGGATTTCGATTTGGATAATTTGGAAAAATTATATGAACACTATTGGGAAATGGAATTGGATGCAGACCAATTCGCTAAAAACATGGTGGCAAAACTAATCATCAAATTAGATATCCCCATAGAATTTGCAAAACAACAATTCAGACTTTCAAGTTATATAGAAAATTACCCAATGATGTCTCAGGGTGTTATATTTCAACTTTCACAAATTATGAATCAAGTGAAAGAAATGAAAAAATCGGGGGTCAGATATAATGATATACAAGACCACCCGATGGTTAAAAAATATATAAGTCAGTTAGAAGACTTTATTTAAAAAATATAAGACCTTTGAACATAATCTTGTGACTTTTTATAGTGTAGATTATACCCTAATTTTTCAATCATTTTTCTCCCCATTTCAATTCCGTTGAAAACGTCATCGACAACAACATATTCATTAGCTGTGTGATAGTTGTAGTATCCAATTGAAAAATTGATACAAGAAAAATCGAACTTACCTCTCAAAGCATAAACATCAGTATATGGATGTACCATATATTGCATGTTTTCTTTCACCATACCTTCAGTTAAAACTTCATCACAAGATTTAAAAAATTCAGAATCACGGTCAAATAAAACTTGACCAAAACATTTCTCAGTAATCATCCAATTTTCAGGGGCATCGAACTGAATCCCATAACCCACGTTCTCAAAAAACTTTGGGTCTGCACTACGAGAACCGTGGCATCCTGTTTCCTCAGAAACAAAGAACGCCGCTTTGAGATAAGGCAATTCACGAAGTAAGGTCATACAAGCAAAAACTCCACATTTGTCGTCACCACCAATACCTGTAGGTCTTCCTAAGTCATTATAACCTTTGAGAGATAATTTCAATTCGTCTTGTGCATTCGGGAGTTGTTCTTCAATAACATTGATAACATCCAAACTATGAACGGTGTCTGTGTGTGAGATTACACAAGGAAAATAAAAATCTTTTGGTAATTCTCCTTGGGGTTTTTTTGTTGCGTAGATATTTCTTTTATCGTCTAAATAAAATTCAATATTATTAGCAGCCAACCATTTAGAAAGATATGAAATCATCATATCCTCTTTGTAAGTCTTAGTTGGGATACTCAAAACTTGTTTTAGTAATTCTATATTTTTAGTCATTAAACAAAAGTACGAATTATTCCTCAAAATTCCAAACGAAATAATTCTGGTTGGTATAGTAATCTGTAAAAAGTTTCTTCTGTAACAGCAAAATCTTTGAAATCATTAGTTCCCCTTCTTTTCAAACTTACATCAATTTTTCCATCTTTTCTATCAAACCCTCTAATCTTAAAAATAACCTTATCATCTTTGGGTAAATCATACCAAACATTTATTTTATATTTGTTTGATACTTTATCAACCATTTTTACAAAGTCTTGAAGTGAGTTCCCATCCTCCTTTTCTTCAAGTTCCTCAAGTATATCTTCTAATTCTTTTTCCACCGTTCTATTATAAGAGGTTTTATCAAAATGTTCATCATCTTGATATTCGTACCTATCTTCGTCCCAACCACCTATCGTTCTATCCGAGCCCTTAAAAACTTCCTTAAAAAGTTTTGTTAAAGAAAGGTGGGGTACTCCGAATTGTAGATACAATGAAATTAAATCAGCCACAGTGCTTTTTATTTTGTCTCCGCCATATAAATCCAATCCAAAATTTTTCAAAAAATTGTCGAGTTCTTTTTCTACATGTTCACGTGCGACATAATTCATTTCTCGGTTTTTTTCATGTGTCCAATCTTGAACAATACTAGTAACACTTTTTGGGAAAAATTTGTCCAATTTTGCACCAAACTCTCCCATACTATCATTATCATTCCAATCAATTACGGTATTGAAGTAATATTTCGCAATTTTTTCCATCAACTCCATATTTTCATCACTAATATCATACCAAGCACCATAACCTTGTTTCCAATCATCGTCAGCCGTGTAGAAATCATACGCCTCATATCGTTGGTATGGTGATGTAACCATTTGATAAAACCAAATATCATCGTCACTCAATCCTATCAATTTACCTAATTTTTCAAATGATTCGAAGTCAAGTATTACAGTGGATTGTGCAGGGTTTGTAGAATTCAAGATGATTCTATCAATTGCAGGGTCAATACCCTCCAATTCATATTTGGATATTCTACCCTTAACGAAATTTCTTAAACCATAAAACGAGTCACCTAATTCCATATTAAATAAATAGAAGTTAGGTTTGGAAATAGAATATTTATACCTATATTTGCTTTGTTCATTGAAATTATTGGGGAAGACATGGCATTGATTGGCGTGTGTAGGTATAAGTGGCACGTAGGAGCTGAATTAACTCCTTAAAAACTGATTTGAAACACAAACGGCAATACTTTTGCTAAAATGGCTGCTATCGGTTTAATCGCTGAAGAAGCTACAGTTGTTGCTTAATTAAGACACAACTACTCGGGTCGGTTAGGACATTAACCTAGGAACAGAAGTCCAATTTACGGGTCACAGGTCAGAGCTCGTTTAAAATAATTCTGAGACCAAGTTGTTTGTAGGTGGGGTTCTCACAAATATCAAACCTAATATTTCGGAACATTGAGAAACAATGTTGTAATAAACGTGTAGTCATTTATAGTTATCGCGAACAAGACACGGGTTCGAATCCCGTCTTCTCCACCAGATTAACCCCAAGTCTAACTTGGGGTTTTTTGTTTGACTTCTCAAAGATTTCTTAATATACTTTTAAAGTTTTGTGTGAGTCTATGAATACTTATTTTTTGGAGAGGAATTTTATGAAAAATTTTTATTACCTGTACACGAACTTAACTTCGCGAATAGCAAAGTCCCGTCGGCTTATACCCACGGGATTTTTTTATTTATAAACCAATAAACAAAAAAAACATGAAAAAAGCAATTTTCGCGTCGCTTTTATCCTTGTTAGTGACTCTAACATCTTTCGGGCAAATAACTACATCTGCCCTGTCTGGTGTTGTGAAAAATGAAAAAGGAGATGCTTTAGTGGGAGCATCGGTTCACGTTGTTCATCAACCTACGGGTTCTGAATATCGTGCATCCACAAACAAAGTTGGTAATTTTACCATTCCCGCTGTTCGTCCTGGTGGTCCTTACGTAGTCCATGTATCTTTCGTGGGTTACAAAATGAAGGAACTATCTGATATCAACACCTCTTTGGGTATTACAACTACTTTAGAGGTTATTTTGATTGAAGATATCAAGTCCCTACAGGAAGTTGTTGTTAGTTTCAATAGAAACAACACTTTTAGTATCGACAGAACAGGTGCGTCTCAGCAGTTTGGTAGAAGAGAATTAACTTCTGTTCCCATTACAGGTGCGAGAACAATCGACGGAATCACCAAGTACAATCCAATGGGTGATGGTCGTTCGTTCGGTGGAGCGGATAGTAGATTAAACAATTTCACTATCGACGGTTCTCAGTTTAATAATGGTTTTGGACTTGGTTCTTCAGCTCAAGCGGGTGGTAGAACAGGTTCAAGTGCTATTTCCTTGGATGCGATTGACCAACTTCAAATCAACGTAGCTCCTTTCGACATCCGTCAAAGTGGTTTCGTTGGTGCTGGTATCAACGCAGTTACAAGAAGTGGTTCAAACAAAGTTGAAGGTTCTTATTATCAGTTCAACAGAGACAATCAACGTTACGTAGGTAACAACGCTAAAGGAACAACAGTGACTGCTTCAAAATTTGAAGAGTCAATCAGAGGTTTCAGATTAGGTGCTCCGATTATCAAAAACAAATTATTCATTTTTGGTAACTACGAAAGTTTGGAGAAAACCGAACCAGGAACTACTTGGATTTCTCAAGGTTCACCTTTAGCAGGTTCTCAAATCTCAAGAGTACTTTATTCAGATATGAAGACTCTATCTGATTTCATGAGAACAAATTTCAACTATGAAACAGGTCCATGGGAAAACTATAATAACGCAAACACTTCTGAGAAATTCTTGGTTAGATTGGATTGGAACATAAACGACAAGCATAAATTGACTGGTCGTTATGTACACCACAACTCATCAGCTGAGATTAATATCTCAAACTCACAATCAGCAGGTGCTGGTAACAGAACTACTCAGTTCAATGCAATGAGTTTCAAGAACAGTGGTTATATTATTCAAGATAACACTCGTTCCTCTGTATTAGAACTCAACAGCAAGTTCTCAAACACATTACACAACAACTTGATTGTTGGTTATGATGTTCAGATTGAAAATAGAGGATATCTTTCACAGATGTTTCCAACTATTGATATTATGAATGGTACTGCAACATACGCTTCAGTAGGTTTTGACCCATTCACACCTGGTAATAAGTTAGATTACAACACATTCCACGTTACTAATAACTTGACCAAATTTTTGGACAAACATACAATAGTAGCAGGTGTTAACTTCGAAAAGTACCGTTCTAACAACTTATTTTATCCTGCATCTAATGGTGTTTATATCTTCAATTCTCTTAATGACTTCTACACAGCAGCAAATCAATCGATTGCTAACGGTGGAAGACCTTCAACTCTTGCACCTGCAAGATTCCAACTTCGTTACTCAGCTTTACCTGGTGGAATTGAACCAATGCAAGTTTTGAAAACTTCACGTCTTGACTTATATGCTCAAGATGAATATCAACACAATGAGAATTTGAAAATCACAGGAGGTCTTAGAGTTGCTGTTATCGGTTTTGAAAACACAGCTTTAGAGAACAAAGCAGTAACAGCAATGACTTTTGCTGGTGGTGAAAAATTCAATACAGGAGTTCTTCCTAAGACTCAAGTATTGTTCGAACCAAGAATTGGTTTCAATTACAATCACAAAGGTAAAAACGATTTACAGGTTAGAGGTGGTTCAGGTGTATTCACAGGAAGACCTCCATATGTATTCGTTTCTAACCAAGTAGGTAACAATGGTGTTCTAACAGGATTTATTGATGTATCGGGTGCTGCAGCTGCAAACTACGGTTTCACTGCTAATCCTAATCAATACTTCATCCCTCAGACTCCAACATTACCTTCTACATTTGACTTAGCATTCACAGACCCTAATTACAAATTTCCACAAGTATGGAAAACAAACTTAGCAGCAGACAAAAAGTTACCTTTAGGTTTTATAGGTACTGTGGAACTTATGTACAACAGATTCCTTAACGCAGTTCATTACTATAATTCAAACTTAGATGCTCCTGTAGGTGCATTTAACGGTCCTGATAAAAGAGCGGTATTCGCAAGAAATGACGCAGGAGTTAGAGTTAATGATAACGTATCAATGGGTGCGGTATTAACTAACAGAGAAGGTGCTTATAATACATCTGCAACTTTTGAGTTAAAATATCCAGCTCAAAAAGGACTTTGGGGTTCTTTAGCTTGGACTACATCTTTATCAAAAGATTATATGAGTGCGGGTTCAATTGCTTCAGGTTCTTGGCAGTCAGCAAGAGCTATTAACGGTAATAATGATTTACCATTAGCTTTCGCGGATAACTGGATTCCAAACAGAGTCGTAGGACTTGTAGGATATAAGTTAGAAAATGGTGCTAAGAAAGGTGCTGGTGCAACAACAATCACTTTAGGTTATGTAGGTCAACAAGGTAATCCTTTCAGCTACTTCGTAGCAGGTGACCTTAACGGTGATAGAGTAAACAACAATGAACTTATCTTTGTTCCTAACAAAGCTACAGACATCAGATTTGCTTCATTCACTTCAGGTGGTGTAACTTTCACTGAAGCACAACAACAAGCGGCATTCGATGCTTACATTGACCAAGACAAATATCTTTCAACAAGAAGAGGTCAATACGCTGAAAGGAACGCTTCAGTAATCCCTATGTTACACAGATTTGATATCTCCATACAACAAGATTTCTTTGTAGATATCAAAGGTCAAAGAAACACATTCCAACTTAGATTGGATATCTTAAACTTTGGTAATATGGTTAACTCTGATTGGGGTGTATCTCAAAGAGCTACAAACCCAGCAATTCTCAGTTACTCATCAACTAACACAGCAGGTGAACCTGTTTACAGATTATCAACGCAACCAGTGTTAAATGCAAATGGTACAACTACTGTAGGTCTTATCAGAGACACTTATCAGTGGAACACATCTGTATTTGATGTTTGGCAAGCTCAACTCGGATTGAGATATATTTTCGGTAGATAATTTCTATCAATAAAATTAATTAACCCTCATCTTCGGATGGGGGTTTTTTATTTACTTAATTTTTATTATAATTTAGACATGAGTAAATTAGGTTCCATATTTTTTATATTTTCAGTATACATACTTTCACAGATTTTCACTTTCTATCAACTACAAGGTCATTTGTGGAATAAATGGATTAAAGACCATCCTTTTTTAATGTCTTTAATTGGAGTACCAATTGGTTATTTTGTAATTCTTGCAAGTAGAGAAATGGTACACCTATATGATGGTCAAACCTGGCCAAATCGTATTATTGGGTTTTCTATCGGTGTTTTGATTTTTTCAATTATGGCTTGGATTATGTTGAAAGAGCCTTTGTCTCTCAAAACAATTGTTTGTTTGGTCCTAAGTTTGACCATCTTACTTATTCAGTTGTTTTGGAAATAATTGGTATTTATACCATATGAAGTTTTTCTCAATTTTATTAAAGGAAGGTCGTAAAGAAGATTTAAGAAAAAAATATTCAACTAAATTCAATGAAGAGGATTTAGAGTTTATTCTTAACATTTCCGATTTACAAGATTTCAACCACAAATACACTGACTTTGTATTAAAAAATACAGACGGTGATGGAGAACTAGACACTTTCGAATTAGAAAAACTAGTTGATTTAATAAAGGATTTCGACAAATACCAATCTCAACTTCCGAAAAAAGATATAAATCAATACGTGTCTTTAAATGAACTTGAGAAAGTTATTCTATACATCAGAGAAAAAAAGAAAAAAAAGGAATCAGAAAATCAGGTAGAAAAAGTTTACGAGGACGATAAATTTTTGGTTGTTTTACCGAAATCTCACGGTGCGTCTTGTAAGTACGGTTCCAACACTAAATGGTGTACCACAGCTCAATCACCTGACCATTTTCAGCGTTACACGTCAGGAAGTCAGGCTTTGTATTACATAATCAATAAAGCTAATTCAACAGACAAAGATTATTCGAAAGTTGCAATTCATTTTGATAATTCAGGTTATCCCAAATTTTGGGATTCCAAAGATTCTCCGATGGGAGAAAGAGAAATCGCAATATTCAAATACGCATTTCCTGAGATTATAGATGCCATAGAAGAAAATTATAAAACTTTTAAAGTCTCAGCTGAAGAAAAACGTTTAAATGAAATTTTCAATTCATTCGGTGTAACAAAAAGAAGTGATAAAAAACTATTTGGAACTGAATCAGAATTAAGTGTAGTTATTGAGGGTTTTCAAGGTATAAACGATTTGGGACCAGGCCACACTGAAGCAAGTTTGGCTGTAGTATTGGATAACGTTCTGATTGACGAATATCAGGTTTTTGTAACTTTCAAGTCAACTAATAAAGAATATTTTGAAGCGAGTATTGGTTTCATGGGTTTAGACAATCACATCGAGGAAGACTATTTTATCGATTTGGGTTTGGAAAATTTTGGAATTGATGTAAAGTTTAAAATAATGGACACAATAGGAAGCACTGCAGAGGGAGTTAGGTCTTACATTTCGAGTAGGTGTTTAGATGAAGTTAAAAAAAGTACCAAACTCAGAGAAAAGATTGTTGGTACATCAAGTTTTTTTAGACCATCGTATGGTTACACTTTTGGTAGGAAAAAAGGTTGGATTGAAAAACTTGTGAAGTTCTTAGAATCAGGTAAAATAGGAACAAAACTTGATTTCCTTACAGATATAGGATTTTTAAACAAAATTACTAAAGATGGTAAGACAATGTACAAAAGAACTAAAGACGGATTTGTAATGAAACCTCGTGATTTGAGAGGTCAACACTCGTCATTCTTCGCGGCTGCAAAAAACGCAGGAATTTTAGGTTATAGAAAAGTTGGAAAAGATTTCCTTTTAATAAAAGGTCCAAACTTCAATGCCTTCAAAGAGGGGAAGCTCAAGGCACTTTAGATAATCTTCGAAAGTATATATATAAACCAAAGAAAAGCCCCGCAATACAATACAAAACGAAGTTCGCTTTCCATAAACTTCCTGTCCAAAGTATTAGGGAATATTGAACGGCATCGAATCCAAACGGATTGAAGAACAGAGCCAACATTAAAAATATTTGAGACAGATTTTCTTTTAGAGTTTTCTGCCACGTTTCCCTGTTTATTTGCATCGTCCATATATTTGGGTTTAAAATTTATGTCTTTCGACTAAAATTATATAGATATAAATATGAGGGGGGAAAATTATATAGATATAAATATGAGGTGGGAAAATTATATATATTCAAAAACTTTTGATTTTTATTTGATACTACCAATGAAGTCTGGAACCGTAACAGCTTCTTGGATATTCACTTATTTTGATTTTCAAACATACACAAGAAATTTAGAAACGAACACTGAGTTTGCCAATCCTGCTATATCAACAGTTCATAGTTTTTATTTACCACCCAATACAAATGAACCCAAAATAATAATGACCATAAGAAACCCTTATGATAGGTTCTTATCGAGATTTTTATTTACTTGGACAAAACAAGAACCCCCCACACCTGAAGATTTTTATAATCACGTAACTATATCAATTGAAAAATTGAACCCAATGTACATAATACCTGAAGACATCAATCCAACTTATATAATTCATTTAGAGAACCTTTATGATGATTATATGAAAATTCCATTTGTGAAAGACTCGAATTTGAATAAATCAGGAGTATTACAAGAAATTCTACAAAAAAAAATAAACGAAAATAGATTCAAAGTAGAAAAAGAAAAATTCTTGACTGAAAGGAATAAAGAATTAATTTATTTTTTTATGAAAAATCAATTCGAACTTTTTGGTTATGAAAAGTAATTTTTTTACATTTGTTTTATGGTTGATATCAAAAAAATCCTTCAAGAACGTGGTACAATTTCAAAGTTTGATGGTGTGGCACCCGAAGGTTTTATTTTAATTCATGAAAACACTTTGGAACAACTCAAAGATATGAATGTGTGGTTAGAATGGAAGATGGAAAGATTATCAATCGAAGAAATGAACAAAATCAATTTTGAGAATACTTAAAATTGTATTATATTTGAAAAAATAATAAAACGTTAAAATTCATGTCGTTTTTTTTGAATGTTGAGGTAGAACTTGACCCAAATATTCCCAAGGAAGAAGAAGAATGGGAACCTGGCGATAATGTTACATTTTAACGAGTGGTGGTCATACTGATGTAACTGACTGCAGCGGTGAAAGGAAGTCGACTCCGAGGTATAGCATCCCATCAGTCCCTGACCACTTTTTTTTTGAACTATGGAAAAGAAAAAATTATACAGAAGTAAAAATGGAACATTGGCTGGCGTATGTACAGGTCTTGCCAATTATTTTGAAATTGAACCACTATTGGTCAAAATTTTATGTTTCGCTGCAATATGGAGTCCACTTCCAGTTATTTTCACCTATCTTATGTTGTGGATTCTGATGGAAAAAGAACCCGAATAACCTAAGCGGAAGTAGCTCATTTGGTAGAGCACCGTCCTTCCAAGTCGGGGGTAGCCAGTTCGAACCTGGTCTTCCGCTCAATATGAGCAAAGTAACAAAAAACCCTACCTTTTTCGTCGATATTGATGGAACATTGGTTGTATACAGGAAATTTAATGAGTTGGCAACAGCAATTCTGACTCCAATCAAAGAAGTTGTTGATTACATCAACGAACAGCACAAATCTGGTGCTGTGATAATTATAACTACAGCACGTCCAGAATCTTACAGAGACTACACCATTGATGAGTTGAAAAAAATTGGAGTCCAATATCATCAACTTGTTATGGATTGTGGTAGGGGAACGAGAGTTATTCTTAATGATAAAGACCCCGAGCAACCTGAACTTGATAGGGCTGTTGGAATAAATTTAGAAAGGAACATGGGATTTAAAACCCTCGATGGTCCTCCTAAGATAGACAAATATGAGTCAAATTAAAGTTTCGTACAAAAGACACTTAGCAAAAACAATAAGTTACAGAGTAGTAAGTACAGGTATAGGTTTTCTCGCTATGTGGTGGGCATCAGGAAGTGTGAAAGTTGGTGCAGCATTTGGTGTAGTTGAATTGTTGTATAAACCAATTCAATATTATATTCATGAAAGAGTTTGGTATAAATGGGTTAAATTCGGATTAGTAAAAGAAGTTGAAAAAAAGAAAAAAGTAGTACTTCCTATCGAACCAAAACCTATAGTTGAAAAAAAAGAAGTTGAAACTACGGGTAAAAAAGTATTGAATTATAGTTCAAACAGATAACCGAGATATTCTCGGTTTTTTTTATTCCACCATCAATATTTATAA
>Ga0315900_10001996_pt1 | contig 32019 bp, 26 predicted proteins | sample LakEriMetagenome_FD_203521 | JGI IMG/M metagenome (GOLD analysis project Ga0315900, IMG submission 203521) | Freshwater fungal communities from buoy surface, Lake Erie, Ohio, United States - Buoy 12 MA114 | ecosystem: Environmental > Aquatic > Freshwater > Lake > Lake biofilm | place: USA: Lake...
CCTCGCCCATCAGCGCCTGACGCTTCAGCTCCTCGGCCTTCCGACGCGCATCCGCAATCGACAGCGTCGGATAGGGTCCAAGCGCAACCGTCCGCTGACGCCCCTCGTGCGTGTAGCGCAGATAGAAGTGCCGCCCCCCCGGGCGCACCTCGAAGACGAGGCCGCGGATCTCGGGGTCGGTAAGGGCCAGCTTCGTCTTCCCGTCAGGTACCCTGAGGGTGTCGAGACTGCTCTTGGTCCAACGCATGGCATACCTCGGCTGGGGTCTGCAAAACCCTGTCGGAGCCCGCGGGTGCGCTCTCCGATCGCTAAGTTGAAGGTGAAAGGATGCTGCGGGCAGTTAACCGCAGCGGGCTGGCTCGGACGCGCGCACCTCGCCGGGCAGGATCGGACAATCTCGCCAAAGGCGGAGGGAGAACCGGCAAGGCGTTCGGGGCTCTCCCATCCATGAGCTGCGGCAATCCATCTGGACCTCCCCGTATTTCCGAACCCCGAAGCCGCGTTGCAAGCTGTCGACACGCATTCGCATCTCCATCTTCTTACATCAGGCGGACGAACAAGTCGATAAGCTGGATCGATATACAGACCGCCGAAAGCGTGTCCCGTGATCCCCCTCACGCGGCGTGTCTGCGGCAAATCCGGTGGGCTTTCCGATGCATGCACTTGCTCTCATCTGGAGAACCTCTTGGCCCGCCATGAACAGCCAAAATCTTGATATATTATAATTTTATGGATCTCGCACCAGGCGCGGCGCCAAGATGGCGGACCATGCGAAGCGCCGTCGACATCCGGCTTTCCGCCCCCAAAGGGCGGCCATGCCGCACCGGCATTGAGGCCATAATGCGGCAGCCTCGTCGCACATTTGCGCGCCTGCCAGCTAGCGCTTGAAAAACAAGGGCAAAATCCCCGCACCAGCGGAATCCAGCGGGTCTGGATGCGGTAAGCGTGTCGCTGTCGGAAGGCTTCCTCTACGTCGAAGGGCCGGCAGTGGCCTGACGACCTTGGCTGGGGCCGGTCCTTAAGGGACACACGAACAAAGCCCCCGGATCACTCCGGGGGCTTTTCTCTCTGCCCGGACACGCGCCGTTCGGCGCGCAGCGCCCGATGCAGGTTCCGTGGCGCCCGTCAATCTCGCAGGTCCCGAAGGTCGTCATGCTGGACAGATCTCGACCAACGCCCTCATACGAGTTTAGCGCAACATGACCACCGACTGGACACACGGCTACAGGACAGACATCGACTATACCTATGGCTACTACGGCGAACTCAATCCTCTGCGTGCGCGCATCCCGCTCTTGAATCGCGGGCTTTCCCTGCCCGAGACGTTCAATTCCTGCGAACTGGGCTTCGGACAGGGTATTTCCGTCAATATACATGCGGCCGCCTCGACCTCGGCCTGGTACGGCACGGATTTCAATCCCTCGCAGGCAGCTTCGGCCAGGGATATTTGCTCCGCGGCGGGTTCGGGCGCGAAACTCTATGACGAGTCTTTCTCAGATTTCTGCGTGAGGGACGATCTGCCTGAATTCGACTTCATCGGATTGCATGGCATCTGGACGTGGATTTCAGACGAGAACCGCGCGATCATCGTCGAGTTCATCCGGAAAAAACTGAAGCTCGGCGGGGTGCTCTACATCTCGTACAACACGCTTCCCGGATGGGCGGTGTTCTCTTCCATGCGCCATATCATGCGCGAGCATGCGGAGGTTCTCGGCGCCGAGGGTCGTGGCATTCTGAGCCGCATGAACGGCGCCATCGACTTTGCCGAAAGACTGGTCGCCATCAATCCTGCATTCGTGAGGGCGAATCCCCAGGTTCCCGAGCGGCTGAAGAAGATGAAGGAACACAACAGGCATTACGTCGCGCATGAGTATTTCAACGAACATTTCTATCCGATGCACTTCTCGTCGTTCTCCGCCTTGCTTGAGCCCGCGAAGCTGCAATACGCCTGCTCGGCGCATCCCCTCGACCACATCGACGCGCTGAATCTCTCGGCCGAGCAGCAGCAGCTCCTCAGGGATATCCCCGATCCGATGTTCCGCGAGAGTGTGCGGGACTTCATCACGAACCAGCAGTTCCGCAGGGATTTCTGGGTGAAGGGGGCCCGCAGGCTCAGCGGGCTCGAGCAGGCCGAGGCGCTTCGCCGCGAGCGCGTGGTCCTGACCGCCGACCGCGAGGACGTCTCGCTCAAGGTCACCGGTTCGCTCGGGGAGGCGAACATGAGCGAGGCCGTCTACGGTCCGGTCCTCGATGCGCTCTCCGACCACAAGCCCAAGTCGCTCGGTCAGATCGAGCAGGCGCTGAAAGGCAAGGAAATCAACTTCCCCCAGATCCTTCAGGCGGCGATGGTCCTGAGCGGGGCCGGCCACCTTTCGGCGGCGCAGGACGATGGCGTGATCGGCAAGGCCAGAAAGCAGACCGACCGCCTCAACGCCCATTTGTGCCAGAAGGCTCGCGGCAGCGGCGACATCTCCTTCCTCGCGAGCCCGGTCACCGGCGGCGGCATAGCGGTTTCCCGCTTTCAGCAGATCTTCATCGCCGCGATCGCGCAGGGCAGAAAACAGCCTCAGGAATGGGCGCAGATGGCGTGGGATCTGCTTGCGGCGCAGGGGCAGCGGATCATCAAGGACGGCAAGACCGTCGACTCGCCCGACGATAACCTCGCCGAACTGCAGAGCCAGGCAAAGGCTTTCGCCGAAAAGCGCCTCGCGGTGCTGAAGGCCTTGCAGGTCGTCTGACGCAAGCTGATCGAGCGAAAGGCGCAGGGGAAATTCGGTTGGAGACGAGCATGGACCATAATGATCGATTTCTGTCCTTGCGGCAGTTTCGTGTCCTTGGCGCCATGTTCGCCTTTTGGCTGGTTACTGGGCATCCCACCGGGACATTCGCGCAGGAGAACGCCCAGAATGCGCCCGGTGCAGAGGCGGCTGTATCGCGCGTGCATCCGCTCGCAGGCTATTTCACCGAAATGGGGCTGCTTTCCTGTGTCGTCAGGGCGGATCAACTCGGAACGTTTCTGGGCGGACGCGGGCAAGGGCAGAGCTTTGTCGTGACCAAGGCGAGCGATAATCCGACCCTGGTGCATGTCAGCCTGTTCGTGCCAACCGAGGGCGGTACGCGCGTCGCCGATCTTTTCTTTACCTCGGGGCTTTCGAACTGTCCCGCGAGCTACTCGATAACGACATTGATAGAGGGCGAGTGCGCGACAGTGATTGAGAATGATCCTGCGAAGGAAGAATACGTCGCGATCGGGGACAGCGGAAGCTATGTGGCAAATATTGGCAGGGGAGCCTCTGCGAGGCTTACGCCGCTCGGCAATGGCTGCATGCGAGTTCAAACAGAAGTAATCGATCAATAAATGGAGCGGTCATCCATGTCCAGAAAATCTTTCCTCTTGTCCTCGACAGTCGCGCTGTTGGTCTTGCCGGGCGTCGCTTGTGCGGATGGTTTAATTGCATCAGGTGTGGATGCCGTTGACGGAGTCGTGTTCAACGTCGACTCGGACGGGGACGGGCCTGATGTATTTGCCGTTCTTATTGGTAGGGATTATGACTATGCCAATGAAGGTTTGCCAGGTGATGCGCAGTTCATATTAAGGTGGGGTGGCGTAATTCTGAACAGAAATACAACAATATCCGGGACTGCCACCATTTCTGATACAACCATGACGAACGGCCTGCTCGACGTGAATGCCGGGATCCTGGGCGAGAATTTCAGCGTTGCGGACAACACCGGAAACACAGCCATCGGAGGCACGCTGGATGCCATGGGCGCAATCAGCAACTCAACGGGCGTGGTGACCATCAACGACGCAATCAAGACCACCAACGCGGGCGGCGCGAACCTGATCGTCAATGATACAGCGGGTGTCGCAAGCCTCACTTCCGCTGCCACGGGCCAAGGCCTCACGGTCACCGGAACAACCAGCACAGTGCTCAAGGGCGGGACGAATAGCGGTATCCTCACCCTGCAGGATGGCGACGCTGCCGGTGGAACCAATATCTCGATTTCAGGTTCTGGTGGCGGAGTTGCCGCCACCGTGTTTCAGACCACCACTGATGCTAACACCACCCTGGTGGAGACCCAGATCGGCACCAGTGCGGTTTACGCGAATGGGAGCACGGCGACGCTTCAGGCGGGGCCCAACAACGCAGTCACGGTCAATTCGGGCAATGCGGGGGCGGATCCGGGTGTTTCGATCACGGGCGTGGTCGGCACGGGCAGCACGTCGACGACGGGTGTATCGATACGAGGCGATGGTCAAAACACCAGGCCCTACACGGCGGGTGATCGCGCCGCGGGAACGGTGCCAGACTGGGCTGATGTGGGCATCTACTCGAAAAGCTACGGCGCGGGGGATCCGACCCTTGGCTCGGCCATCATCGTGACCGACTATGGCATCCAGTTGATTTCACCCCAGCCAATCGCAGGGCAGCAGATCACCAACAACACCGGCGTCAACAACTCGACTGGAACCATCGTAAACAACAATGGTTCCAATACAAGTTCGGGCAGCGTCATCAACAACAATGGCATGAACAGCGGTTCGGGCAGCGTCGTCAACAACTCGGGCGGGACCAGCGGCAGCGGCAGCGCCACCAACAATATCGGCATGAATACCAGCACCACCGGCGGGACATCCACCAACAACATCGGGGGGATCAGCGGCAACGGGACCGCGACCAACGGATTTGGGAACAATACCTCGACCTCCGGCGGCACCGCCAACAACAGCATCGGCATGAACAGCGGCAACGGCACCGTCAACAACAGTTTCGGCGGCGGAAGCGGCAGTGGCCCGACTTCCAACACGATCGGCCAGAACACGGGCACCGGCACGTTGACCAACAGCATCGGCAACGCCAACACCGTGGCCGGAGTCGCCACCAACAACACGCTTGGCGTGAACAACGGCGCAGGCTCGGTGACCAACGGCGTCGGCAACAACAACAGCACCGGCTCTGCCGCGAACACCTTCGGTCAAAACGCGGGTTCCGGCAGCGTGACGAACGGTGTCGGCAACAACAGCGGCAGCGGCTCTGCCGCGAACACCTTCGGTCAGAACTCGGGCTCCGGGAACATGACCAACGGTGTCGGCAACAACAGCGGCAGCGGTTCGGCCTCCAACACTTTCGGTCAGAACTCGGGCTCCGGGAGCATGACCAACGGTTTTGGCAACGCCACCTCGAGCAGCACTGGCAATGCCAGCAACACGATCGGCCAGAACAACGGTACCGGCCTCATGACCAACACCCTCGGAGGTGGCACCGGGGCTTCGACCAACAACATCGGGGTCGGAAGCGGCCTTGCCATCAACAATATCGGCACAGGTCCTGGTCAATCGATCAACACTTTCGGCAGCGCCACACTGGGCTCGACCCTGGCCACCCGGGCGGGCAACACGAGCTCCTACATGGCCAATGGCGTCTCCACCACGAGCGTTTCGGCAGGCGGGGGCGTTGGCGGCAGTGTGCTGGTGCTCGATGGCACCACCAGCGGCAACAGCGGAATTGTCTTGAAGGACTCAAGCGCTTCGCACGTGGTGGTGGATGCCAACGGCAAGTTGGAGACCGCCACGGGCACAGTTGCCCAGACGTCTGCCTCCGTGACCGTGACCAACGGCGAGGGGCGCACGCATGGCTTCTACGTCAATGAGCAGCAAGCCACCCTGTCGGGCGGCACCAGATCCAGCAGCCTCACCCTCGACGACAATGGCGCGACCTTCAGCCGTGCAAGCGACGGCGCGCCCGTTCAGGTTCATGGCGTGGCCGATGGCACCGGCGCGTTTGATGCGGTCAATGTTCGTCAGCTGAATGGCGCCGTTGCAGCCAGCATGGCGACAACCCCCAATCTGGCCCTGGCGCCCGGGGAATCGGGCATGGGGATGGGGGCCGGCCATTATGGCGGATACAGTGCCGTCGGCTTGAACTTCGGCCACCACACCCTCGACGGCGCACATCTCAGCTTCTCCGTCGCAAAGGGCCTGCAATCCGGAAGCGAGACCGCCGTACGCGCCAGCGTGGCCTGGAAATGGCGTTGAGCACCCGATCAGCAAGCGACGGCTGGATGGAGCGGTCAGGTTAGCTTGACCGCTCGAAGCTCGGTGGCAGCAGCCATGTCGAGGCTGCTTTGGGGAGGCAGATCATCACCGCCGCGGCAGAACGTCATGGTCGCGCGCGTCATCCGCACGTTCAAGGCGCGGTGCATCGATCGCCAGCGCTGCGACAGCATCCACCACGCGACGCGTGCCATCGGGGTCTGGATCGGATTTTGCAACCACCGACGCCCACATCACGCGCCGGACATGATGATCTCCGCTGAGGCATTCGCCTCAGCGGCTTGACCCGCGCAGATTTCGTCGGGGTTATGCGCAACAGTTCAAGAGGCGGCGCTGCCACCTCCTCGGATGTGACACCGAGCGTGCGACGACCGTCCCGGCGCCGCGACCCGCCCTAGATGGGGCCGCCTTCGCCCCTCCGCGCCTTTTCGCACCGGCGTAACCGCTTGCGTCCGTCACACTCGATCATCTTGCCCGACTACTTCACAGCTATCTGAATTGGCTCCTATGCTCCGCGGGCATTGCAACTATCGCTAATCGGCCTTTCCGAAAGGAACGCAGGCGCCCCTATCGTCATGGGTACGATTCGGGGTCGGGGCGCAGACGCTCAGGCGACAGCCGGCAATGCAAGCGGGCGGTGGCGTGTTCTACCTACCGTTGTCTGAGGCACCAGAGCTGGACGACCGCGCCGATACCGAAGTCAAGGATACCAGATGCGCGCCCGCAACCCATCGGGCGGGGGCGTGGACGCCATAACGCCTGGCCGGAACCAGTGTGCCGGCCCATGCGACACCAAGGCTCTGGCCGGAATAACGGCGGGGTCCCATCACGAGGAGGGAGGAAAAGAATGCTGAAACTGGGATGGACGAGTGCGGCTGCGCTCGCACTGGGGCTGATCGCCGCCACGGCGCTGCCCGGAACTGCCCGGGCTGAGCCCGGGAAATTTGTGGACGGGGTGCTGCAGCCGCTTGCCAGTGGCTTCCCGAACCGGCCGATCACCTTCATCAACGTCGACGATCCGGGCTCTCGCGATGGCGTCTATGTCCGCTCGCTGCAAGAGGCGCTGCGCGGCATCGCGCCAGTCGACATCCTCGTGTCCGACGAGCCGGCGCCGGCCTTTGGGTCGTTCTACACGCTGCGCGATGTCGCGACGCGCGAGGGGGGCACCGAGGGCTATTATCCGATCGTCGTCACCATCCCGGGCAGTGTCTCGGACCTGTTCGTCGAGCCGATCACCAAGGAAACCGGCCTGACCATCGACGATCTGAACATCGTCATCGTGACCGAGACGATCCCCTACGTGATGATCCAGCGCAAGGATGCGCCCTGGGGGCAGACCTTCGCGGGTATGGTGGAATACGCCAAGGCAAACCCCGGCAAGCTGCGCTACATCTCGAACGGTGTCGGCAGCGGTAACGACATCGCCACCGAATGGGTGATCGCGCAGACCGGGATCGAGGTCGTCAAGATCCCCGCCTCCGACAACCAGGCACAGGCCTCGGCCATCGGTGCCGGCGAAGGCGACTTCGGCCTGGCGCAGGCGAACGTCGCGCTGCAGCACTTTCAGGCGGGCAGGGTCGACGTGACCATGGTGACCAGCACGAGCGTGCCGACACCCTGGAACACGGACTCCAACGTGGTCACCGCTGTGGATGCGGGTCTGCCGCCCGCGCGATTTGGCAACGTGCTGGCCTTCGTCGTGCCCAAAGACACCCCGTCCGAGAATGTCCAGTGGCTCTTCGAGCTGGTGAAGGCGGGCGCCGAGACGCCGCATCACCAGGCACGCACCGAGACCGTTCCGGGCACCACGTTCAACATCCTTGGACCCGAAGAGGGCAACGCCCTGAAGATGGAGATCGCTGCCTTCATCGAGCCCATCGTGCGCGGGATCGGCCTGCACATCGACGACCAGTGACCGGAGACCCGGCGGCCGCGGTCCTCGCGGTCGCCGGACTTCCACAAGGACGAACAAAATGGACAAGAATGCGCCTGACGCGGGCGATCCTGCCCTTCCGCTCGAAGATCTGACCTTCGAGACCGACAAGCGCGCGGACCTCGCCGTCACGCTTGCCGTGTTCGCCGCCGGCGCCTTCATCGTCTGGGAGGCCAGCGGCTTCCGCACGGGGTCTTTTCCCGATCCGGTCACCGCGCGCGGGCTGCCCTACTTCACCGGCACGTTCATGATGCTGGGCGCGCTCATCACCGCCGCCCGGCGCATCCAGACCTGGCACGTCATCCCCGGCCACTTCACGGTGACAGAGGGTTCACCCGACGAGCCGGGCCACCCGGCGTCCGCGGTGCGCGCCTTCGCGAATGTGGGGCTCGCGCTGGTCTGGGCGGTCCTGCTTCATGCTGTGGGCTTCTTGATCCTTACGCCGCTCGTCGCCTTCGCGATGCTCTGGACGATGGAGGTGCGATCGTGGCCCAAGCTGGTCGGCTTCCCGCTGGCGATCACGGCGATCATCTGGCTAACCTTCGCGCAGGTTCTGAACGTGGCGCTTCCGCTCGGCCCGCTCACCACCGCATTGCGCGCCTGGGGCCTCACGCCCTAGGCCCTGCCCCTTCTCCGGAGCTCCGACGATGACCACGATCGACGTTCACGCGCACATCCTGCCGCAATCGGCAGTCGCCGCGCACAAGGCCGGGCGCGACTGGTTTGGGACCACCATCACCCGATTGCCGAACGGGACCCCTGGCCTTCTGACGGGCGAGCGGAAAAGCAGCCTCGGCGCGGTCGAATACTGGCTGCCGCATGTTGAGCGTCTCCCGATCATGGATGCCAACGGGATCGACCTGCAAATCCTGTCGCTGAACCCGCAACTCATCCGCGACCACCTGCCCGCGCAGATCGCCATCGACTGTGCCCGCGCGGTGAATGACGAGATCGCGCAGACCGTGGCCGAAACCCCCGACCGATTCGGCGGCCTTGCCACGCTGCCGTTGCAGGACACCGACGAGGCCGTGCGCGAACTCGAACGGGCGATGACCGAACTCGGGCTTCGCGGATGCATCGTCGGCTCGCATGTGAACGAGACGAACTGGGATGACCCCGCCCTATTCCCGATCCTGCAAGCGGCCGAAGCAATGGGGGCATTCATTCTGCTGCACCCGTTCAATAGCCGAATCCGCAAGCCATTCCCGCGCTACCACATGGTCAACCTCATCGGGAATCCGCTGGAAACCACGATCGCCGCTGCATCACTGATCCTTGGCGGGGTCATGGACCGGCTGCCTGATCTCAAGATCTGCCTGAGCCATGTCGGCGGCTACCTGCCCTTCGCCATAGGCCGGTTCGACCACGGCTACCGGTCGCGCCCCGAGGTGCGCCAGGACGCGGCGCAGCTGCCGTCCGACTACCTGCGCCGTTTCCACTATGACTGCATCGCCCACAGCGATAGCGGGTTCGAGCAGATGGTGCGCCTCGTGGGATCAGACCGCATCCTGCTCGGGACCGACTTCCCGGCCGACATGGGCCTGCCCGACGCGCCCCGCTGGCTGGCGGCACAGCCTTGTCTGACAGACACCGACCGCGCGAGGATCTGCCACGACAATGCCTCCCGGCTGCTCGGCCTGCCACCCGGCCGCGCTGCTGCGACGCGATAGAGGAGAGGCCCCCGACCATGGAGCTTTTCTTCGCATCGCTCATCCAGTCCGTCGTTCTGGCCGCAGACCCGCTCCTACTGGCGATCATCTTCCTCGGCGTGCTCTGGGGGTGTGCGATGGGCGCGCTGCCCGGGATCACATCGGTCATCGCAATCGGGGTGATGGTACCCTTCACCTTCGGAATGCCGCCCGTCTACGCGGTGTCGTTCCTCGTCGCGATCAACGTCGGGGTGAGCTTCGGCAATTCGATCCCCGCGATCCTCGTGGGCCTGCCCGGCACCCCGTCGGCCGTTCTGACGGCGCTGGACGGCTACGCGCTGCACAAGCAAGGCAAAAGCGGACTTGCCCTCGGCGTCACTTACTTCTCGTCGGTGGTGGGGCAGTTCATCAGCATTTTCCTGTTCCTTCTGATGGTCGTGCCGCTCGCGCAACTCACCTATGTCTTCCTGTCGCCCGAGCTTTTTGCGCTCTACTTCCTGGGGACCACGGCGATCATCAGCCTGACCAGCCGCAACATCCTGAAAGGCCTGGTCGCAGCTGCGTTCGGCCTGACCATCGCCATGGTCGGCCGCGATCCGCTGAGCGCAGTCACCCGATTCGACCTCGGATTGGTCGAACTGCGGGCTGGAATCCAGCTCGTTCCCGTCGTGATCGGACTTCTCGCCGTCAGCGAACTCTTCCGGTCGATGCGCCACGCCTTTCGCTGGGATGCCCTCTCGACCAGCTTCTCGGCCCAGTTTCCGCGCTGGCCGGAACTGCGCCGGGTCAGCGCCCCGATCCTCCTCGGCACCGGGATCGGAACCTTCATCGGCGCCGTCCCCGGGCTTGGCGGGTCGGCCGCCGCCGTGCTGGCCTATCAGCAGGCCCGGCTTATCTCGAAACGGCCCGAGGAGTTCGGACGGGGCAGCACCGAAGGCATCGCGGCGAACGAATCCGCCCAGAATGCCGCGCAGGCCGGCGAGATGGTGCCGACCTTCGGCTTGGGCATCCCGGGTAGCGGCGCGATGGTTGTGCTCCTTGGCGCGCTCCTCATGCACGGATTCATTCCCGGCCCGCTCCTGATCCGCGAGGCGCCCGAGTTGCTCTATGCCTCGGTCACCGGGCTTCTCGTCGCGACCGTCATGCTCGCGCTGATCGGCTGGGTCATCGCGCGAGCGCTTCTTCGGCTCGTGACCTTCGACAGATCGCTCGTGCTCGTTGGGGCGCTCGTGCTGACGATGGTCGGGGTCTACACGATCAACCGTTCGGTATTCGACGTGGGCCTGCTGATCTTCTTCGGCATCGTCGGCTACTTCATGCTGCGCTACGGCTACTCGACCGCCGGCGCCGCCATCGCGGTCGTTCTGGGCGAGGGGCTCGAGACCAACCTGCGTGCGGGGCTCCTGCTGATGCAAGGAGATATCGGCGCGTTCCTCAGCCGTCCCTGGACAGCGGGCATCTTGCTGTTCTCGGTCATTCTTCTGGTGTTCGGAACGGTGAACATGCTGCGGCTCGCGAAGGCCGAGGCGAAGCAGCGCGACGCGGCGCTGGCCGCCCACCTCGCCCGCGCGGGCGAGGCTGAGAAGATGGCTCAGCGATGACCCCCCTCGGCGAGGGTCGCATCCTGGTGCTCGGCGTCGGCGCGATCGGCAGCAGTGTCGGTGCCGATCTCGCCTGGGCGGGCCATGACGTCACCCTGGCCGACGCTTGGCCCGCGCACATCGAGGCGATCCGGGCAGGCGGCCTGCACGTCCGCATGCCCGAGATCGAACGCCGCGTCAGCCCGCCCGCGTTGCACCTGTGCGACCTCGCAGGCTCAGCTCGCGCGTTCGATCTGGTCTTGCTCTGCTCGAAGTCGAACGACCACCGCTGGCTCGCGGAACTCGCGCGCAAGCACATGTCACCCGACGCCGTTCTGGTCGGGCTCCAGAACGGGATGAACGACGCTTCGCTTGCAGAGGTGGTCGGGCGGTCCCGCGTGATCGGCGCGGTGATCGAACTTCAGGCGGAATGCTTCACGCCCGGCCAGGTCAAGCGCAACACCCCGCCCGAGCGTACATGGTTCGCGGTCGGTGAACTCGACGGCGCCCTCACGCCCCGCCTCGCGGCCGTGGCGGATCTGCTGCGCGCCGCAGCACGGGTAGACCTCACGACGAACATCGCCGGCGCGAAGTGGAGCAAACTGATCGCCAACTGCATGACGATGGGCCCCTTCGGTCTGCTCGGCCTGCCCAACGCCGAGGCTGCGGCACTCGAGGGCGCGTTCGAGGTTTCCTGCGCCCTCGGGCGCGAGGCCTTGGCCGTGGGCGAGGCGCTCGGCTATCGTGCCGAGCCCGTTTTCGGCATCTCCGAGGACGAATGGCGCAGCACGAACGAGGAACGCATCGTGCTGGCGATGCGCACGCTTCTCTCGCATGTCGGCCGCGGGCGCACCGCGCCAATCCATGATCACCTGAAGGGCCGGCAGAGCGAGATCCACTTCATCGCGGGCGTGGTCTGTGAACAGGGGCGGCGATATGGCATCCCCACCCCCGCGAATGATGCGGTGGTGGAACTCGACCGACGAATCAACACGGGCGATCTGTCGATGGAGCCGGGAAATTTCGAAACGCTCAAGCGGATGATCGGGATTGCCCCATCCACTGATGGCCACGCCAACCCCGCGTGATCTTCCGGGTGCTTCCCATCGCCCTCGAGGATCGTGCCGTGCATCTTCGGGCAGGCCCGTGCAGCCCGGCTTGGCGCCAGGCCAGCGTTCATGCTGCGGGCAGCAATCCCGTCAACCTTTCCGCCAGCGCGGCGTCGTCGAGCGCGGGCCTCCGCGCCCGCTGCGAGGGGGGGCATGGCCGCCTCATGCCTCTCGGGCATGGCGGCAATCACAACACAGCCTTTGGCGACACTCCCGCCGGTCGATACGCTTCGCCACGTGCTGGTTGGTCATCGCCAGCAGAAGCGTGACCGCGCCGGAGCGGCTATACAGTTCGCATGACGGTGTCACAGATTGGGAGGTCTGAAATGCGGGGAACTATCGCAGCCATTCTGCTTGGTACTTCTTGGCTTTGTTCGACTGCTGCGAGCGCGCAGCAGGTCCTTGCGCCGACAGCAGGAGGGTTCCCGTCCGAACCCATCGTGCTAATGGTCATCGACGAGCCCGGATCGGCCGACAGCGTCTATGCCAACCAGCTTGCCGAGGCAGCACAGCCGTTTTCACCCGTGCCGATCGTCGTCGAGCATCGCGAGGACTTTTCGAACTTCGGCACTTGGGAGGCGATCCGCTGGATGATCGACCAGGGCCCCGAGGGCAACGACGGCAGCGTCGCCTTCGTCTATACCGTCCCTGGATCGGTGATCGATCTGCTTGTGATCGACATGGAGAAGGAACTGGGCGTCGGGCTGGACGATCTCAATGTCGTCGCCTCGACCGAGCAGTTGCCCTACTTCATCCATCAGCGCGCCGATGCGCCGTGGGGCGACACCATTCAGGATTTCATCAATCACGCCAAGGCCAATCCGGGCGAGATCCGCTACATCTCGGGCGGTCCGGGCGGGGCACAGGATGCGGCCTTCCAGTGGTTCATCCGCCAGTTCGGCATCACGGTGAACGAGATCATCGGCGGTGGCGGGTCGGCCCGGGCGCTGACCGTGGCGGCCGGCGAAGGAGACGTGACGCTCTCTCCGCCCGACATCATCTTGCCGCATTTCCAGGGCGGAAAGGTCGATGTGCTGATGGTCACGGGCGAAAAGCCGGCGCCGGCACCGTGGGAGAACGTGCCCAATGCGGCAAGCCTCGGGATCACCGGGGATCCGTGGACGCAGACGCGCGGAATCGGTGTGCCGCCGGACGTTCCGGAAGAGAACCGCGCCTGGTTGCAGACCCTGTTCACCACGGCGGCGTCACAGCCTGCCTATCAGGAACAGCGCTTGCAGGTGCCTGGCCTCAACAACGTCATCCTCGATTCGGAAGCGACGATCGGTCTGGCTCACAGCGCCTATGACCTTGCGCTGCCGATGATGAAGGAAATGGGCGTCTACTGGGCCGACCAGTGACGACGGCGGCGCGGGTCTGACGATGGACGCTCGGCGCGATCTGGTGATTTCCCTCGCGGTGGCCTGTCTGGGTCTCGCGATCCTGGTGATGACCGGATCGATCCGCGCGGGAATTGCGCGCGACGTCATCGGCCCCCGCGCCGTTCCCTATGCCATCGGCGCGTTTCTCCTTGTCGCGGGGCTTGTCCTCGCGGCAAGGCGGGCGACGCGGATGAACCGCGAGGGCGGCTTCGCAGTGCCCGGCGAAGGCGTGGCCGACGAACCGGACCATCCGGCCACCTTCTGGCGGGTCGGGATTATCATGGCTCTTTCGGCGGCCTATGTGCTGCTTCTGGTGCCGCTGGGTTATCTGATCGTGACACCTGCCCTTGTCATTCTCGCCTTCCTTGCCACGGGTGAGCGGCGATGGAAGTTGATGATCTGGATGGCCGCTTTGTGGACGGTGGCAACCTATGTCATCTTCAGCCAGATCCTGAGCGTCCGCATTCCTGTGGGGCCATTCGCGCCGCTGTTTCGCGAGTTGGGTCTGATCATTCTCTGACCGACCGGGGACCGGACACATGGAGATCTTCGCCTCGCTGATCGGCGGATTGACGCAACTGGGCGATCCGTGGATCTGGGTCTTCGTCGCCTTCGGCACGATCGTGGGCGTGATCGGCGGCGCGATGCCCGGGATGGGCACGACGTTGCTCTATGGGATGTTTCTGCCCTTCACCTTCGTCATGGATCCGCCCCATGCGGTGGCGTTCCTGCTGTCGATCAGCGTCGGTGTCGGATTCGGCAACAGCATTCCGGCGATCCTTCTGGGGATACCCGGGACGCCATCGGCAATCTTGACGGTGATTGACGGGCACACGCTGCACAAGCAGGGGCAGAGTGGGCTGGCGCTCGGGACATCGTTCGTCTCGGCGCTGGGCGGGCAGACCGTGAGCATCCTGTTCTTCGTGATCCTCGTCGTGCCCCTGATGGGCCTCGCTTACGAGTTCCTCTATCCCGAACTGTTCGCGCTTTACCTCCTCGGTGTGCTGGCGATCATCAGCCTCACCGGGGACAACATGCTCAAGGGGCTGGTGGCGGCCGCGATCGGATTTGCCATCGCAATGATCGGGCTTGACCCGGTCAACCTGACCACGCGCTTCACATTCGACCAGCGGATCTTGCGCAGCGGCGTGAACCTGACGGCCGTGCTCATTGGCCTTCTGGCGGTGAGCGAGATCTTCCGGTCCTTCCGGCAAATCTACACCTGGTCCGTGCCCGAGGGAACGGAAACGGGCGACCGGCGCTTTCCCAAGGGCAAGGACATCCGCCAGATGATCCGCCCAGCGTTCACAGGCACGGTCGTCGGCACCTTTGTCGGCGCGATCCCGGGCGCGGGAGCGACCCCGGCGGCGCTTATCTCGTATCAGGCGGCACAACTTCTGTCGAAGAAGCCCGAGAGCTTCGGCAAGGGGTCCGTCGAGGGCATTGCCGCGAACGAGGCGGCGCAGAACGCATCGAATGCGGGCGAGTTGATCCCGACGATGGGGCTGGGCGTGCCGGGGTCAAGCTCGATGGTGCTGCTGCTGAGCGCGCTGACGGTGCAGGGCTTCGTGCCTGGACCGCTGATGATCAGCAAGGCGCCGGACCTGCTCTATGCGGCGATCGCGGGGATGCTGGCGGCGACGCTGATCCTTGCGGCGACGGGGTGGTTCATGTCCTCGATCATGCTTCGGGCGGTGAGCGTGAACCGCTCGGCGGTGCTTATCCTCGCGCTGGCGACGGTCATCCTCGGCGTCTATTCGCTCAACACGCGGATCATCGACGTGGTGGTGATGCTGCTTGCGGGGGGGCTTGGCTATCTCATGCTGCGCTATGGCTATTCGACGGCGGCGGCGGCGCTGGCTTGCGTTCTGGGCGGTGAACTGGAACGGAGCCTGAGGCTGGGTCTGAACCTGTCGGACGGCGATGTGTTCACCTTCGTATCGCGTCCGATCACGGCATCGATCCTGCTCGTGACGCTGGCAATTCTGGTCTTTGGCGTGATGCGCCATGCGCGGATGCGCCGCGAGATGGCCGCGCGCCAATTGCCGGGGGATCAGGCATGACCGATCCCGGGGGAACGGGCACGGCGGGCAGGACGCCGCACGGATTGCCGGTCGTGGACATGCATGCCCACTTCGTCCCCGATGCGATCATCGCAGCGGCCCTGGACAACAGACTATGGCATGGCGTGAGCTTCGGCAGGACCGAGAGCGGCGGCATCTTCTCGGCCGCTGGCGGTCAGCGGATGGCCCTGCCGTGGACGCTGCCGCTCGAGACGGCCGAGGCGCGGGCAGAGGCAATGTCGGCCATGGGCGTCGATGCGCAGGTCGTCTCGCTCAGCCCGACGATGCACTGGTATCCGGCCGATCCCGCCGAAGCCCCGGATTTTGCCCGCGCGGCCAATGATGCGCTGGTCGCGTTCATCGCGCGCAAGCCCGACAGGTTCATCGGGCTGGGCTATCTGCCTTTGCAGGACACTGCGGCCGCAATCCGGGAGCTGGAACGCTGCATGGGGCCGCTTGGCCTTCCGGGCGTGATGGTGGGCACGAACATCAACGGGCAGGATTGGGACAGCCCCGCGCTCTATCCCGTGCTGGAAGCAGCGGAGGCTCTGGGGGCTTTCGTGTTCTTCCATCCCGCGCGCGGCCGCGCCGACGGCTGGATGGCCCGGTATCACCTGCGCAACCTGATCGGCAACCCGCTCGAGACGACGGCAACGCTCGCCGCGCTCATCTTTGGCGGGGTGATCGAGCGGCTGCCGCGCCTGCGCGCCTGCTTTGCCCACGGCGGCGGGTATGGCTGCTTTGCCATCGGGCGCTGGGATCACGGCTATCACGTGCGCGCAGAGGCAAGTGCACAGATCTCGCGCCTGCCGTCGGATTATCTCTCGGTGCTCTACTTCGATTCCCTGACCCACAGCGACCGGGCGCTGCGGTCTCTGATCGATCAGGTGGGGATTTCGCGGATCCTGCTCGGCAGCGACTATCCGGCCGACATGGCAGCGCCCGATCCGGTCGGTGCCATACTGGGCAGTCCGCTGTTCACGCCGGGCGAGCGGCAGGCGATCCTGAGCGGAAACATCCGGGGCGCGATCGGCGAGAGGCACCTGACGGGCCTGTCCTGCGCCTGCGGCCAGCATCATTGAGGGGAAGAGGCGATGAAGCAGATCGGGATCGCAGTGATCGGGTCGGGGCGGATCGGCACCCTGCGTGCCGAGATGGCCCGCCGCCATCCGGCCGTTCGATTTCTGGGCGTAAGCGACAGTGACATCGACAAGGCGCGCGCGCTCGGTGTGCGGGTCGGGGCCGAGATGGCCGTGACAGATGGCGAGGCGCTGATCGCCCATCCCGAGGTCGACGCTGTCTTTGTCTCGACCCCGGAGGGCGCGCATGTGGCGCCGGTGATCGCTGCGCTGGAGGCAGGAAAACCGGTGCTGGTCGAAAAGCCGCTGGCAACCTCGCTCGAAGATGCCGACCGGATCATCGCAGTCCTCGAGGCGCGCAAGGGCGATCTGCGGGTAGGCTACAGCCGGCGGTTCAAGGAGTGCTTCCTGCGGTCCAAGGAGCAGTTGCTGCATCGCCGTCTGGGCGAGATCACGGGCGGGCTGGCACGGGTCTACAACTCCCGGGCGCAGGCCTTCGCGATCCTGGCGCGCGATCCGGAGGCAACGCCGGTTGTCGATGTGCTGACCTACTATGTGGACCTGATGCACTGGTTTCTGGAGGGGGCGACGCCGGTCGAGATCGTGGCGCGCGGCAGCAAGGGCGTCTTCCGTGATGCGGGGTTCGGTGCCGATGACGTGACCTGGGCGATCGCCACCATGTCGACCGGGGCGGTGATCAATTTCGGGATCAGCTACGCGCTGCCGATGCGCTACCCGACGCTCGGCCAGTCTGACCGGGTGGAGCTTCTGGGTCGGGACGGGACGATGATCGTGGATGACGATCACCTCGACCATCTGATCTATTCCGACCGTGGCGTGCCGCATGCCTATGTCCCCGATCATGCCGTGAACATGGCGTTCCTCGGGTCGAACACGGCAGGCGACTGGGCACTGGGCGAGTTCTGGGGGCCCTTGGCCAACGAATCGCGGGCCTGGCTCGATCGGTTGGCGACGGGGCGTCCGGCTGCCCACGCCACCGCACATGAGGCGCGATTGACGCTGCGCACGACCCTTGCAATGGAAGAATCCGCGTTGAGCGGCAGGATCGTGACGCTCTGAGGCGCCACGTTTCAGGACCGCGGCGCGCGACGGGAGGGCTGGGAGCCATGGCCGAGGCATTCATCTGCGACGCCGTCAGGACGCCGATCGGGCGCTATGGCGGGGCACTGTCGGGTATCCGGGCGGATGATCTGGCGGCGCTGCCGATTGCGGCGCTGGTCGCGCGCAATCCCGCAGCGGACTGGGCGGTGCTCGATGACGTGATCCTCGGTTGCGCCAATCAGGCGGGCGAGGACAACCGCAACGTGGCGCGGATGGCCGCGCTTCTTGCCGGCTTGCCGGTGCAGGTGCCCGGGACAACCGTCAACCGGCTCTGCGGATCGGGGCTCGATGCGGTATCGCTGGCGGCACGCAGCATCCGGTCGGGCGACTGCGCGTTGATGATCGCGGGCGGGGTCGAAAGCATGACCCGCGCGCCCTTCGTCATGCCCAAGGCCGACCGTGCCTTTGCCCGCGCGATGGAGGTGCATGACACCACGATCGGTTGGCGATTCGTCAATCCCCGGATGCAGGACTTGCACGGCACCGACTCGATGCCGCAGACGGCCGACAATGTCGCTGCCGACTTCGGCATCAGCCGGGCCGATCAGGACGCCTTCGCCGCCCGCAGCCAGTTGCGATGGGCGGATGCGCAGGATGCGGGCCTCTTCGCCGCCGAGATCGTGCCGGTGGCGCAGCGACAGCGCGATGGAACCGTGCAGATGTTCGACCGCGATGAGCACCCCCGCCCCGAGACGACAGCCGCGGGGCTTGCGAAGCTGGCAGGGATCAACGGGCGCGATCGAAGCGTGACGGCGGGCAATGCGTCGGGTGTGAACGACGGCGCTGCGGCGCTTGTCCTCGCAAGCGAGCAGGCGGCCGCCCGGCACGGGCTGACCCCAAGGGCGCGGGTCGTGGCATCGGCGGCCGTGGGCGTGGCGCCGCGCATCATGGGGGTCGGGCCGGTGCCGGCGGTCCGCAAGGTGCTGGCGCTTGCGGGCCTGACCGTCGGGCAGATGGACGTGATCGAGCTCAACGAGGCCTTTGCAAGCCAGGCCCTTGCCGTGCTGCGCGACCTCGGGATCGACGATGATGCTCCGCATGTGAACCCGCAGGGAGGCGCGATCGCGATGGGCCACCCGCTGGGGATGAGCGGCGCGCGCCTCGCTGCGACGGCGGTCTGGCAGTTGCAGCGGACCGGCGGTCGTTACGCGCTCTGCACGATGTGCGTGGGCGTGGGGCAGGGAATCGCGCTGATCCTCGAGCGGGCGTGAGTGCCCGTCGGGGGCGATCCGGGAGGGGCCATGCCGGACCATGTCTGATCGGACGTTTGCGATACCGGGCCGGTATCACTTCAATTGCAAAAAGGTCCTAGCGGCCCCGGGGTCTGTGGCGGATACAGGCAATGTGCCGGCGCTCTGCGCAGTCTGATCAAGGCTGTCGGGGGCGCTTGGCTTAGTGACTGAACCGACAACGAGATGAGGTCGAAACATGCCGTCCATGGCTCCGCACCTGACTGCCGCAGCCCCCGCCGCATACAAGGACATCCTTTACGAGGTGAAGGACAATGTCGCCTGGGTGACGATCAACCGTCCCCGGTTTCGCAATGCGTTCCGGGAGCAGTCGCTCGACGAGATGATCCACGCGCTGTCATCGACGCGCGAGGATCCCACCATCGTCTGTGCGGTCGTGACTGGCGCGGGGCCCGAAGCGTTCTCGGCCGGTGGCGACTTCGCGGCAATGATGAAGCTCAACCGGGCCAACGCGCATATGTGGAACGACCGGATGCTCGGGCTGGCCATGACCATTCGGGGCCTTCCGATCCCCGTCATCGCGATGGTGAACGGCTGGTGCATGGGCGGCGGGCACGAACTGGCGCTGTGGTGCGATCTTGTCATCGCGTCCGAGAATGCGGTCTTCGGCCAGACCGGCGCCAAGGTCGGTGCCTGCCCGACCGTGGGTGCGACGCAGTATCTGCCGCGCATCATCGGCGAGCGGCTGGCGCGCGAGATGATCTTCCTCGCGCGGACCTTCACAGCGGCAGAAGCCGTCCAGATCGGGCTGATCAACAAGGTCGTGCCGAAAGACAAGCTGCTGGCCGAGACGCTGGCCTGGTGCGAGAAGATGAAGGGCCACAGCGCGCAGACCCTGCGGGCGACCAAGAAGTCGCTCAACAGCGAGTCCGACGAACTCTATGCATCATGGCAGCAGGGGATGGAGCTTTTGGCCCATATCTGGGGCACGCCCGAGAGCATCGAGGGGATGCAGGCCTTCCTCGACAAGCGCAAGCCGCAGTTCATGAAGTTCCGTCAACAGAACAAGGCGGCGCTTGACACCTACATGGACGATCTGGCGAACGACCGGAACCAGTTCTCGCGGCCGTAGGCGGAGCGCGGGGGCGTGTCTGGAAAGGTTCTTTCGCTACAGCAGGCCGTCGCCGAGCACATCGGCGACGGCGACTTGGTGTTCGTCGGGGGCTTCGGACAGGGGGTTCCGTTTGCGCTGGGCCGAGAGATCGTCCGGCAGGGCCTGAAGAACCTGAGCCTGTGCCGCACCGGGGCGGACATCCTGTTCGACATCCTTGTGGCTGCCGGCTGCGCGTCGCGGGTGATGTTCGGCTGGTATGGCAACCCGGGGATCGGGCTGAGCCATGTGCTGCGGCGGGCTGTCGCCGACGGCAGCCTGCAGGTCGAGGAGACGAGCAACTTCGGGCTGCTCCTTGGGCTTCATGCGGCAAAGCTGGGCGTGCCCTTCGTGCCGGCGCGCATCCTGCTCGACGGGGACGTGCCGCAGCATGCGCCGGGGCTCGCGCGCATCGATTGCCCCTTTACCGGCCAGACGCTGGCGGCGGTGGCCGCGATCCGGCCGGATGTGGCGCTCGTCCATGCCCAGCAGGCCGACGCGGCGGGCAATGTCCAGCTTTGGGGTATCAGAGGCGATACTGTCGAGGGTGCCGAGGCCGCGCGGCGGGTGGTCTGCACGGTCGAGCGGATCGTGCCGTCATCGGAGATCGAGGCGGCGCCCGCGCAGACGATCCTCGCAGCGAATATGGTCAGTGCCGTCGCAGTCGCCCCGTTCGGGGCCTATCCTTCCTATGTCGAGGGCCATTACGGCCGGGATGACGACGCCTACCGGGATTTCGAGAAGCTTTCCAGAAAGCCCGAGGCGCTCGCAGACTATCTCGATCGGAACATCCGCGCCTTCGGATCGCATGAGGAATTCGTCGCGGCGATGGTCCCTGCCAGTCTGCGCGAGCGCGGAGGGGCACATGGCTGAGCTCGAGGCTGATGTGGATGCCGCCTGGCGGATGGCCTTTCTCGGGGCGCGGCAGATCGCGGCCCAGGAAACCGTCTTTGTGGGAATTGGTGCCCCCTGTCAGGCAGCCATGCTCGCGCGGCGGCTGGGCAATGCGGACATGACCATGATCTTCGAATCCGGCGTGATCGGGGCCGATCCGCAGGAGATGCCGCTGTCGACCGGATCGCCATCGGTGGCGAAGGGCGCGAAGATGACGACGGACATGCTGGGGGTCTTTGCTCTGCTGCAACGGGGCGGGATCGGTCTTGGCATCCTGTCGGGCGCCGAGGTGGATGCGGCGGGCAACCTCAACAGCACGGTGCTTGGCAGCTATGCGCAACCCCGTTTGCGGTTGCCCGGATCGGGTGGGGCGCATGATATCGCCCTCTTGTGCAGGCGGTTGATGATCCTGATGCCCCACGATCCGCGGCGGTTCGTGGAGCGGGTCGATTTCGTCACCAGCCCGGGCCATGGCCCGTATCGCGCGCGGCAGGGGCTCGGGGCGGGACCGGCGGTTCTTGTCACCACGCGGGCGGTTCTGGCGTTCCGCGATGGCAAGCCGGTTCTGGTCGCACATTTCGCCGACCTGACTGCCGAGCAGGCGATCGAGGGGATCGCCTGGAATATCGCATTCGCGCCGGAGGTCGAGCGGATTGCCGTGCCCGACAGTTCGGTTTCAGACATCGTGAACGGGTTCAGCGGAGGGATGCAATGAGCGCGCTTGAAGGGATCCGTGTCCTTGATCTGACACGGGTTCTGGCCGGACCGCTGTGCACCATGATCCTCGGAGACATGGGCGCCGATGTGCTGAAGGTGGAACCCCCATCGGGCGACGACACGCGCGCCTGGGGGCCGCCCCATGCCGGGGGTGAGGCTGCCTATTACCTGGGCGTGAACCGCAACAAGCGCGGAATCGTGCTCGACCTCTCTACAGAGCAGGGACGGGGCGTCCTGAAGGAGTTGATCCTGGGATGCGATGTCATGGTCGAGAACTACAAGCTCGGCACGCTGGACAAGTGGGGGCTCGGTGATGCCTGGCTGCGCGAGAACGCGCCCCGGGTCGTGCGCTGTTCGATCACCGGTTATGGCCAGAAAGGACCGAAGGCGAGCCTGCCAGGCTATGATTTCGTCCTGCAGGCGGAAACCGGCCTGATGAGCATCACCGGCGGGGTGGACGGAGGGCCCATCAAGCATGGGGTGGCCATCGTCGACATCACGACGGGGCTTTATGCGGCGATTGCGATCCTGGGCGCGCTGCAAGCGCGCCATGCGACGGGGCTGGGGCAGAGCGTGTCGGTGTCGTTGTTCCAGACGGGCATCTCGCTTTTGTGCAATGTCGCCGCCAATGCACTGGTGTCAGGCAAGCCTTCGGGGCGCTTCGGCAACGGGCACCCCAACATCGTGCCCTATCGCACCTTTGCCGCGGCTGACGGGGATCTGGCGCTGGCGGTCGGAAACGATCAGCAGTTCGCGCGGCTTGCGATGCTGGCAGGTCATCCCGATTGGGCCACAGACCCGCTCATGGCGACGAATTCGGCCCGGGTCGTGAACCGGACTGCCGTGGACGATGCGGTTGGGAAGGTCATCGCGACACGACCCGTGTCCGACTGGGTCGAGGAGTTGCGCGGGATCGGCGTGCCCTGCGGCGCGGTCAATCCGGTTCAGACGGCTCTGGCAGACCCCCAGACCGCGGCACTGGGGATGATCGCCGATATCGCGCATCCGCTGGCGGGGGTCGTGCGCAGCATCGCGCCAGCCTTCACCATGAGCATGACACCGCCGACGATCCGGCGGGCGCCGCCGACACTGGGCCAGCATACAGCGACGGTCGTCGGGGAGGGTGGCAACCTTGCCGGGCCAGCATGGGAAGGCGCCGGGTCGGGCGAAGGCGCGTGATGGAAAAGGTGGCGCGCCTGTCGCATGTGGGCATCGCCGTGCCCGACTTGGAGGCGGCGATCGCGCAGCTTGCGGCACGGTTGGGCGTGGCGCCCGGCCCGGTCATGGTGAACGAGACGCAGGGTGTCCGGCTTGTGCAGTTCGATCTTGGCAACGCCTGCATCGAGCTCTTGTCGCCGCTGACCGAGGCATCGCCCGTCGCCGCATTCCTGGCGCGCAATCCGCGCGGCGGGTTGCATCATCTCGCACTGGGGAGCGTCGATCTCGACCTTGATCTGCGCGAACATGAGGCGGCGGGCGTCAGGGTGCTCGGCCCCCCGAGCGTCAATGTCTTTGGCAGGCGGATCGCATTCCTGCACCCGGCCGACATGCTGGGCACGCTCGTCGAACTCGAAGGTGATTGACGGTCGGAACGGCAGGGGCCAGAACGATCATCTCCGGAGGCAGTGGCGCGGGCGGCCCTGACCGGGGCCGGGTCGACGTAGCGTGCCGCACGCTCTTCGCACAGACACGACGTCCTGAGGGGAGGGGATGGAACTTCGTCAGTTACGCTACTTTCTGGGTGTCGCGTCGGCGGGCAGCTTTGGACGCGCGGCCAGCAAGCTGCATATCGCCCAACCGGCGCTCAGCCGACAGATCAGGGCGCTCGAGGACGAGTTCGGGGTAGAGCTGTTCTTTCGGACGGCGCAGGGCGTGCATGTGACCGAAGCCGGAGAGCGCTTCCGGACCCTCGCCGAGGGGCTCGTGCGATCGATCGACAACATGCGCCTCGAGGTGGTCAACCTTGCCGATGAGCCGAGCGGTGTCGTCGTCCTGGGCCTGCCGCCATCGATCGCGCAGCTTGTCACGATCGATCTGATGGAGGTCTGTCAGGCAAGATATCCCAAGATCAAGCTGCGCATCATCGAGGCGCTGAGCGTGTTTCTCGTGGACTGGCTCGAACTTGGACGGATCGATGTCGCCGTGCTGACCGACCCGCGCGAGAGCTATGCAGTGGAGCGGCGCGACCTCGCCGATGAGGACATGGTGCTGGTGGGTGTGCCGGCGCTGATCCGCCCGGGTTTGGTGTCGGTGCCGCTGGAGGCGCTGAACGATTACCGGATCGTGATCAGTCACGGGTTCGAACGCGTCATGCGCCCCTGGTGCGAGGCGGCCAACGTGACCGTGAACTATGTGATGGAACTCGACAGCGTACCCATCCTGCGCGACTTGATCCGACGGGGCATAGCCTGCACGATCGTGCCCTATGGCATGGTGCACGACGATGTGAAGGCGGGGATCCTGAACGCGGTGCAGTTCGATCCGCGGATCACCCGGAGGCTTGTGCTGGCCTTCAGTTCGCGGCGACCCATATCTCTGAGCATGACGGCGGTGTTCAACCTGCTCGAGGAAGAGGTCAGCAAGATCCGTACGCGGGTCGGAGCAGTCTGAGGCGAACCGTGGCGCCAGATGTCCGGCGTGTTGGCCCGCGAGGCATTCTATGCCCATGTTGGCATCATGGACCGAGCCCTCGACCTCTGAAGGCAAAAGGTCTGAGGCCCGGGCATCCCCGGCAACCGTCGAATTGCCCAGGAGTATCTTGATCACCAATGCCGTCTTCCGCTGCGCCGCCCACAGCTTTTTAGTGCCGCCCATCGTCACCGCATCGCTGCCGTCTCGCTAGTAGCATGAACGTATCTTCACCGGGTCGATACCTTAACAAGGTCGGCACGACCGTCGACGCACCCGAAGACCACCCTCCCCGGACTGCAGAGCCAAGGCAAAGGACTTCGCCAAACAGCGCCTCGCGGCGCTCAAGGCCTTGCATCTCGCGCCGGTCGTCGCCCGAAATTCCGATGGCCTCGGTGTCTTTGGCCCATCCCTTGCATCGCGTCACCAAGCTTCTTGGAGACTCGCGATGTCGGTGGTGGCACGGATCGATAGCCTTATCGCGGCTCTGCAGGGGCTGAGGCAGTGCGCGGCGAGCGCACGCGGCACGCAGGTTGAGGTTGAACTCGTCAGGGCGCTCGATCAGGCCAACGGAGATTTTCTTGTGCTGGCATCGCTGCTGCGCCTGCGGTCGGCGACACTCGGCCGTCCGATGCTGCAGGCTCATGCGGGTGTTGCCCCCGCTCAGATCCCTTCAGGCCGCGGGTTGTCCTGAGGCGACCTTCGCTGCGCGGCATCCTTGATGTCCCTGGCGCATGGGGTGCTTCGGCGACGGTCATCCGCCGGCAACGATTTCCCACAGGAAGCGCGCCGACATCACCAGAAGAAAGAGCCCGAATGTCGTCTCGAGCGTCCGCCGCCCGAGCCGGTGGGCAAGCCGCACGCCAAGACGCGTCGTGACCAGAGACGCCGGCAGCACGAGCGCGAAGGCGAGCCACGAGACGAAGCCGGTCGCATCGGCCGGAAGGCCCGGGGTGCCCCATCCCGCGATCATGTATCCGATCGTGCCCGGCACCGCGATGAGCACGCCGACCCCCGATGATGTCGCCACCGCGCGGTGGATCGCCACGCCATGCAGCGTCAGGACGAGCGTCGAGAGCGCGCCGCCACCGATCCCCATGAGGGCAGAGAGAAAACCGATGATTGCGCCATGGGCCCTCAGCACCGCGCGCGAGGGCAAGGTATCGGCCAGACGCCATCCTGCCCCCCCCGAGAGCAGTTTTGCGGCGTTGAGTGCCGCGACCGCAACGAAGACGATCTGGAACACCGACGGCGACGCGACCGCCGCGACCACCGCCCCGAGAGAGACCCCGAGCAGCAGCGGCAGAGCCCAGAGTCGCAGGATGTCAAGGTCCACGGCCCCACGCAGGTAATGCCCCCGCGCGCTGTTGAGGGAGGTCGGCACGATCACCGCAAGCGAGGTGCCGACGGCAAGGGGCATCGCCGTTTCGGGTGCCTGACCGAGCAGGCCGAAGACCTCGTAGAAGACGGGGACCGAGATCGCCCCGCCGCCCACGCCGAAGAGACCTGCCAGAAAGCCGACCACGCCCCCTGCGATCACGAGTGCCGCGATGATCGGCAGGATGAGCGATGGATCCGGCACGGGTCGGTCCCTGATTGGGGCGCGGGATGGCGCCGGGTTGGGGCGTTCCTAGCCATCCTGCGGGGGTTGCACAACCAGGGTCGCGAAGGTTCCAAGTGCCAACCCGACCAAGATCACGCTTGTCGCGATCAGTGCGCCGAGCCCCAGCCCGTCGAGAATGAATGCAGCGAGGGCAGGTGCGAGGGCCGCAGCCAAAAGCGCAGGCATCTGGACGATACCGGCGACGGCGCCGTAGTCGCCTCGGCCGAGTACCTCGGCGATCAGCACGGGCCGCAGGATCGTCATCACCCCCATCGCGGCCCCCTGGATGGTGGTATAGGCGAACACGAGCCAGGGCGAGAGGCCGATCGCCCCGAGCACGAGCGCAGCGACAAGCATCGCCCCCACCGTCACCCAGGCCACAGCCACGTTGCCGATGCGCGCCTCGAACCGAAGGAGCACGAGCCGGCCTGCGACCTGCGCGGGGCCCACCGTTGCCGCCGCCAGCACTGCATTGGCCGGAAGGGCGCCCTGCTCGACGAAGATCGGCACGAGGAACGACACGACCATCCAATGATTGAGACCGACGAGCGCAAAGATCGCGGCAAGCCGCGCGAACCCCCGTCTGCGCAGCGTCGATGCAAAGCTCGCGCGCGCGCCCGAAAGCGGCGCCTCGGGCGGGGGTGTTCCGCGCAGGATCAAGCGCGCACCCCAGGCGTGCAGCGGCACGACCGCCCCGAGCACCACCGCCGCCGCGACAAGGACGGCCCCCCGCCAGCCGAGCCACGCCTCGAGCGCAGCACCGGCGGGAAAGGAGATGGTCGAGGCAAACCCCGCCACCAGCGTCACCCGCAAGATCGCGGACCGCGCATCGGGCCCGATTCGGCTGATGAGGAAGGCAAAACAAACCTCGTAAAGGGCAGCGGCGTTCGCAACCCCGATCACGCCCCAGGCGAGGAGATAAGTGGCGTGGCTCTCGACCTGCGACAGCCAGATGAGCGCCCCGCCCCCGAGTGCCGCGCCCACCGTCAGCGCGGCGGGCCCGTGTCCCCGGTCAACCAGCCGCCCGGCCAGCGGCGCGAGCACCGCCGCGATCAGGAGGGCCAGCGTCGGCCCCGCCGCCAACGCGGCCTTGTCCCAGCCGAGCGCCTGCTGCCAGGGCCGTACGAGGGCCGCGAAGAGGTAGAAGAGCGCAGCGTAGGCAAGCGTCTGGCCAAGCGCGAGTGCCCAGACCCCCCGCTCGCGTACCACCTCTGCGCCATCCATCGCCAGGTTCTCCGGGCCGCCCGGGCCGCGCCGCCACCAACACGCAAGGGCCTGCAGGCGTCAACCCCGACCCGTTGGCGAGTTCCCGCCCGCTCAGAGCCGCGCCAGCCGCTCGGTCAGGAGCGCATAGAACCCCTCATCATCGACCCCGCCCATGAAGAGCGCGTTCGCCGGCCGGCCCGAGACGCGCCACCAGTCCGCGACCGTCATGCCCGTGGTGTGGCGGCCCTCGAGTTCGATCTCGACGTTGATGCGCCGCCCGGTGAAGAGGTCGGGCCGGATCAGCCAGGCGATCGTGCACGGATCATGCAGCGGCGCGCCCTCGGAGCCGTATTTCTCCTTGTCGAAACGCTCGAAGAAATCCGTCCACTCGGCCACCATCCGCCCGACCTCGGTGCCCATCGCGCGAAAGGCGCCGACCCGGTCGCGGTTCGTCAGCGCCTTGTGCGTGACATCGAGCGGCATCACCACCAGATCGACGCCCGAGCGGAACACGATGTCGGCCGCCTCGGGGTCGACATAGATGTTGAACTCGGCCGCGGGGGTGATGTTGCCGACCTCGAAATAGGCCCCGCCCATCAGGACGATCTGCCCCACGCGGGGGATGATGTCGGGCGCCGCGCGAAAGGCCGCCGCGACGTTGGTGAGCGGCCCGATCGGCACCAGCGTCACCGACCCCGCCGGTTCGCGCCGGAGCGTGTCGATCAGGAACTCGACCGCATGCCCGTCGGCGAGCGGCATCGTCGGCTCAGGCAGTTGCGGGCCATCGAGACCCGTCTTGCCATGCACATGCTCGGCCGTCACCAGCTTGCGCGCGAGCGGCGCATCGCAGCCCGCGAACACCGGCACGTCGCGCCGGCGCGCAAGCTCGCACACGATGCGCGCGTTCCGCTGCGTGAGCGCGAGCGGCACGTTCCCCGCCACCGCCGTGATGCCGAGCAAGTCGATCTCGTCGGGGCTCGCGAGCGCGAGCAGGATCGCGACGGCGTCATCCTGCCCGGGGTCGGTGTCGATGATGATCTTGCGCGCCATCAGCGCGCACCGTCAAATGCGCGCAGCCGCGCGATCAGCGATGATGTATCCCACCGCCCGCCGCCCATCGCCTGCACATCCTTGTAGAACTGATCGACCAGCGCCGTCACCGGCAGCGGCGCGCCGATCTCATCGGCGGTCGCGAGGCAGATGCCGAGATCCTTGCGCATCCAGTCGACCGCGAAGCCGAAATCGAAGCGGTCCTCGAGCATGGTCGCGTGGCGGTTGGCCATCTGCCACGATCCGGCCGCGCCCTGGCTGATGACCTCGACCACCGCCTTGCCATCGAGGCCCGCCTTCTCGCCAAAGCGCAGCGCCTCGGCGAGGCCCTGCACAAGGCCCGCGATCGCGATCTGGTTCATCATCTTGGCGATCTGCCCCGACCCGCTGCCGCCCAGCCGGCGGCAGATGCGGGCATAGGCGGCGATCACCGGCTCGGCGGCGGCATAATGCCCCTCATCGCCCCCGCACATGACCGACAGCACCCCGTTCTGCGCCCCCGCCTGCCCGCCCGAGACCGGGGCATCGACAAAGCCCTTGCCCTCGGCCGCCGCCACCGCTGCCAGCTCGCGCGTGACCTGCGCCGAGACGGTCGTGTGATCGACGAAGACCGCCCCCGCGCGCATCGCGGCAAAGGCGCCCTCGGGGCCGAGGCAGACCGCGCGCAGATCGTCGTCGTTGCCGACGCAGGCCATCACGAAATCCGCACCCGCCGCCGCCGCCGCGGCGGTGGCCGCCGAGGCGCCGCCATGCGCCGCGACCCAGGCCGCGGCCTTGGAGGGCGTGCGGTTCCAGACCGTCACCGCATGGCCCGCCCGGACGAGGTGCCCCGCCATCGGGAACCCCATCACCCCAAGGCCCAGAAAGGCCACCTTGCGCCCCGTCGTTCCGGCCATTCTTTCCCCCGCCTTGCAAACCGAATAGAGTTCCGACAGATACCGAGCGCACCCCCGCCGTCAAGCACAAGGCCCGCGATGCTGACCCTCCTGCGCGCGCTCAAGCTCTTGTCGCTGGCGCTGATCGGCGCGGGCCTGATTCTGCTTGGGCTGGGCTATGCCTTTGTCGCCCGCTCGCTGCCCGATTATGACGAAGCCTTCGCGCTGCCGGGTCTCGGGGCCGAGGTCGAGATCGTGCGCACGACGCACAACGTCCCGCACATCTTCGGCCGCTCGGACCGCGACGTGATGTTCGGCCTGGGCTTTGCCCATGCGCAGGACCGGCTCTGGCAGATGACGATGCTGCGGCGGACCGCGCAGGGGCGGCTGGCCGAGGTGCTGGGCCCGTCGCGGCTGCAATCGGATGCGCTGATGCGCCGGCTCGATCTCTATGGCCATGCCGCCGAGGCGGTCGAGGCGCAGGATGCGCCGACGCGCGCCGCGCTCGAGGCCTATGCGGCGGGCGTCAATGCCTGGATCGCCGAGGTGAACGCGGGCGCCCGCGGGCGCGGCGCGCCCGAGTTCTTCGCCTTCGATGCCGAGGTCGCGGTGTGGCAGCCGGCCGATTCCCTCGCGATCCTGAAGCTCTTCGCCTTCGAGGCGACGGGCCATGCCCGTGCCGAGGTGCTGCGCGGCCAGCTTGCCCAGATCCTGCCCGAGCGGCGGCTCGCCGACATCCTGCCCGAGGATGCGGGGCCCGCGGGCGCCGAGATCTCGGATTTCGCGGCCCTCGCGCCCGGCCTCGGCGGCGCGGCGGCCGCCCCCCTTGCCGCGGCCTCGAACGCCTGGGCCGCGATCGGGCCGCGCGCGGTTGCCGGCGGGCCGCTTCTGGCCAACGACCTCCACGGACCGCTGAGCGCGCCGGGGCGGTGGTATCTCGCGCGGGTCGAACTCAGCACCGGGGGCGTCGTCGGCGCGACGCTGCCGGGGGTGCCGGCGGTGCTGGCGGGGCGGTCGGCCGCGCTCGGCTGGGGGATCGCGGCCGCGCACGCCGACGATCAGGATGTGCTGATCGAAAAGCTCAACCCCGACAACCCCGAGGAATACCTCGACGCGGCGGGCTGGATCCCCTTCGAGGCCCGGCCGAGCATCGTCAATGTCCGCGGGGCAGAGCCCGTGACGCTGACGCTGCGCCGGACGCGCAACGGGCCGGTGCTGACGGGGGCGGATTTCGGCCTCGACACCGTGACGCCGCAGGGCCATGTCGCGACCCTGCTCTGGACCGGGCTGCGCGCGGATGACACGACGCTTTCGGCGCTCCTTGCGCTCAACCGCGCGCAGAGCGTGGCCGAGGCGGCATCCGTCGCGCGCGGGATCTCGGCGCCCGCGCTGAACCTCGTGCTCGCCGACCGGCAGGGCATCGGGATGGTGACGGCGGGCGATCTGCCGCGCCGCGACGGGGCGCACCAGACGAAGGGGCGGATGCCCGCGCCCGGCTGGATCGAGGGCAACCGCTGGCAGGGCTTGCGCGATCCCGACGACGCCCCGCGCCGGCTGGTGCCGGCGAGCGACATGGTGGGGACCACGAACAACCGCCTGACGGACGCGCCCTTTCCCGATCATATCTCGTTCGACTGGGGCGATTCCTATCGCATCCAGCGCTGGGCCCGGCTGATGCAGGGGCGCGAGGTGCACACGCGCGAAAGCTTCATCGAGGCGCAGCTCGATACCGTGAGCCCGGTTGCGCGCATCCTCTTGCCGCTGATCGGGGCGGATCTGTGGTTCACGGGGGGCGCGGCGCCCGAGGGCAGCACCGAACGGCTGCGCGCGCGCGCCCTCGCGCGCCTCGGCGAATGGAACGGCGAGATGTCCGAGCATCTGCCCGAGCCGCTGATCGCGACGCACTGGCTGCGCGTCCTGCAGGACCGGCTGATCCGGGATGAGGTGGGCCCCCTTGCCGACATCCTGACGCATCTGCAGCCGGCCTTCGTCGAGCGGGTCTTTCGCGACACCGACGGCGCATCGGTCTGGTGCGACGTGATCCGCTCGGCCCCGGTCGAGACCTGCACCGACATCGCGCGCGAGGCGCTCGATGCGGCGCTCCTCGAACTGGTGGAACGCTGGGGGCCGGGCCTCGAGGGGTGGCGGTGGGGCGACGCGCACGAGGCGCGGCACGATCACCAGACGCTCGGCACCGTGCCGGGGCTGCGCCACCTCGTGAACATCCGCCAGTCGAGCTCGGGCGACGATTTCACGCTCAACCGCGGCGTGTCGTCGGGGCGGCTGCCCGACCGGGATGCCAATGTCCACGCCGCGGGCTATCGCGCGGTCTATGATTTCGCCGATCCAGACAGCTCGGTCTTCATCATCGCGGCGGGCCAGTCGGGCCACCCTCTGTCGCGCCATTACGACGATCTGGGCGTGCTGTGGCGGCGGGGGGAATACATTCCGATGACGCTCGATCCCGACCTCGCGCGGGCGGGCGCGATCGGCATCACCCGCCTGCGCCCCGGCGAGTGATCAGCGCATCCGCGCCAACAGCCCGTCGCGGCGCACGAAATGATGCCAGAGCGCCGCCCCCACATGCAGCGCGATCAGGGCAAGAAGGACGAGGCGCAGGACCGAATGGGCCTCGGCCGCGGCCTCGATCCCGCCGAACCACGCCATGCCGCCGGTCAGCACCATCGCGACCAGAAGCGCATAGAGCGCTCCATGGGCAAGCCCCGCGATCCGG
>Ga0315900_10002000_pt1 | contig 31988 bp, 45 predicted proteins | sample LakEriMetagenome_FD_203521 | JGI IMG/M metagenome (GOLD analysis project Ga0315900, IMG submission 203521) | Freshwater fungal communities from buoy surface, Lake Erie, Ohio, United States - Buoy 12 MA114 | ecosystem: Environmental > Aquatic > Freshwater > Lake > Lake biofilm | place: USA: Lake...
ATAGTTGGGAAAGGTTGAAGGGCGCCCGTGCCGTCGATGTAATCGCCCGAGGTTCCCGCGCCAGTTATTGCCAACGTGCCCGCGCTCGTTATCGGCGAACCTGAAACCGCAAAAGCGGAGGGAACCGTTAACGCCACGCTCGTAACCGTACCCCCACCACCACCGCCGCCGCCCGTGGAATTTATTGTTACGGTTCCGTTTCCATTATCGATAATGGTTACGTTGGTTCCCTGTTGGAGGTTGAGCAAACTTTGAAGGCCGTTGTTAACGCCGTTCGTTTGCAACGTGAGGCCGACGGGCGTACCCGTACCGCCTGAGCCTGAGCCTCCGATAGTAAAGTCGGCGGGAATATCGCACGCGCTCCAATCCCAAGGAACCGAGAGCGTCATTTGAAGATTAACCCCGACTAGCGTATGAGAAAACTCGTTTATAAAAACCTCGATATTGGCGCCCCCATCCAGCTCAACCGTTGGCCCGAAAACGGTTAGCCCGTTTTGAACCTCGGCTAATAAATCCTCAGCCAGTTTAATGCAATCGGAAATACATTCCCTTTGATATTCGGCGGGCGTTTCCTTATCGCGTGGCAAATCGGCGAAAATGATAACGAACGAATAAAGGCGGCTCCCCGCTCGAGGCTCAACCTCAACGGGTAGAACGTGCATCCACGGGAACTCAACGCCCTTATCAATATCGATGTTACTTAAATCGCCGTGCGAAAAGCCCTTTATGAGAAAGTGAGCCGCGGCAAATGCTTTGAACCTCTCGATTAATACGTTATAACTAATTTGGGTTATCATTTTCGATAGCTTTGTTTTATTACTCGGGCTTGTTCGGCCTGAAAATCTCGCATATAACTGAGATGGGTAAAAATCGCCGTGGCTTCCATATCTAAAACGTTTTCATGCTTGGTTATATCAGTACCCGCCACGCTCTCGAGTACATGATACCAACCCCAACGCGCTAAGCCTGTGGGGGTATAATCTCCTTCATCTCCCTCGTCAACATCGCGTCCAAAGATTCCAACGAATTGTTCACTAATTCGGCGGCGATACTCGAAAAAAAAAGCAAGCCACCTTGTACTCGATCCATAGTTAACCCGTTAATCGCTTTCATATAATTTTTAACCTTACTCGAATCGTATTTAACGAGGTTGTAATAATCCCCCACTTGCTCGGTAATTGGCCTGTAAAGTATCGCCATAAGCTGAGGGAGGTTCTTATAATCGGTTTGGCCGTTAGTTAGCCAAATGGATTTCGAGAGTTGGTCTAAATCGACGTGCTCGCGGAACGTCATGTTATTAATATCGGGAATGAAGCCCAGTTTAACCCCCTGAATGGTTACGGTCGGCGAGTGCGTATCTTTGCCCGTAATGCAAGCCGTCTCGAATAAATCGACAACGGTTTGAACCGTTTCGGCCTTGAGCCCCTCGCAATATTCGCGGGACTTGTTTACGGCTATCATTACCTTTTCAACATCGTCGCTCGAGGCGTGGTAATCGACGAACCTCTTTAAAGTTATTTGCTCAGCGGAAACGGGAATGTAAAGTTTCATAAATTCGAACTGATTGTTATTATTGGCTGATTGTCGGCGCCCGTTAATTCCTGGCGTTCTACGTAACCGCGTTTTTTCCCTTTGGTTTTTAGCCTGAAAATGATGGCGGCTATTTCTCCATTTTCGACCGCCTCCATTAATTTAACCTCGGCGCGATCGGTTGCCTTTTCATCCTCAATTTGTAACTCAGCGGTTAGTTCGAACTGCTTAATGTATTTATCGGCCGTATGCCAATCGCAACCCAGGCGGCGAGCTATCTCGGATATATAACCGCCCGAGTTCTCGATAGCCTTTTTAATTTCGGACTTTTGGAAATTGTAAGCCATTGTTACTTATTGTTTTTCATTTGTTTAATCGCGTCAATAATACCCCAAAATCCCGCAACTATACAACCGATAGCCAGCACGTAATAAAGAATTTCTGTTTTATCCATTTTCAAAAGTTTAAAAAGTCGTTTTTCCTTATTTTATTGGTATTTCACCGACGGCGAAATCGCATTTTTAGTTTTCAATTTCGAGTTTTTCGGCTTGGTATTGGCACACCGCGAACCGCTGAGCGGCGTCGGGATATTCCTTAATCATTACGGTTGATGCCATGCAACGCCCGATAAATTCGTGGCGTTCCTCTTTGGGTTCTCTTATTGGTAGGGGCATTTTATTAAGTCTTTTATCTATTAACGGAATAACCGCCCATTTTTGCCCCGAAATGACGTTAAAACGCCTTATTCGAGGTTCGATGCCTCTCGTTTGATCCAATTAACGAGCTCGGCGCCCTTGCAAGTTTGACACTTCATACGGTGCCCCGTTATTTTATATACCCACTCATTCAGGGCCTTAACGGTTTCAATGTTGATACGGCCGCCCTCGGGTAATGATGAAACGAACTCTCGTAGTAATTCGCTTTCCTCTTCGTTCAAACGATAGCGGCCCCATTTGTTAATCGGGCAACGATACACGGCGAACCTAACTTTATTAGGCATTACACAACCGCAAAGCCTCGTTTTTCGGCGGTAATGGGTTATTTTATTATTTTCCTCAGCCTCGGCGAGCTCCTCGGGGGTTAGTTTTCGCCCGAAAATGAGGGTTCCGCAACTTTGCGTTGACGAAACGTAGTGTTTACAGCTCTGACAGGTCGCGAGGCGCTGGGCTCGAATGGTTTGGGGTACGGTGAACATTTTTTTTAATTCGTGTTAAGGCGTTTTCAACTAATTTATAAAGGGTTTTTATCGGGATGCCTGTTTTAGCGCTGGCGTCCTTATAACTAAAATCGGGAAGGGCGTAAAGCCTCAAAATGACGGCGTCCATTTGGGGCATGAGAGCTATATAGGCGTCTAAATATTCATTGTCAAGGCGGGAACCAAGCCACGGGGCCAACGGCTCCTCTAAATGTCGGGCGCTATGTTCGTCCCATAACCTCGAAAACTTGGTAAATTTTACATGATAGCGGCTCGAGCGGTCGATAGCCATTAAAAACAGCGATCGATTTACGTAATATTCGAGCGTTCCTTGAATAGCCAGGGCCTCGGCCTTTTCGCGTTGGTTTTCGAGTATCTTTAAAAGGGTTTCTGAAAGCAAATCGTCGCCCTTTACGGAATCGCACATAAGCCCTCGAGCGTGTGAGCGCCATTTAGGTAATAAACGAGCCGTTTCAGTTTCCAAAGTTTTCACCCCGTTTTGAATGTAGCAAAAATTCAACTATATTTGCCGCACTAAATGTAACCACGGGGGCGGCGCCCTCACAAATAAAGTTTTAACCAATGGAAATAAACGTAATAACGGGGTTAGTCTTAACCCATCTTAGCGCGGCCGTTTTAGGCTTTGCCTTGGGCCACTATCGCGGCTGGCTATCAGAGTTCAAACGAAATGAAAAGGAGGGCGAAAATGAATAACGAAAACGAAAAACTCGCTCAGGCTTTTAGACTTGGGTGGGAAACCGCTACAAAATGCCTCCAGGATGTTTATAAAAAGGGCGTGGATCCTTTAGCCGAAATAATGGTTTTAGAATTACTAGAGAAAAATAAAAAAAAGCCTAAAAAATACAAAGGAGGTGAGCAATGAGTAAAGAAACAGCGGTGCAATGGCTAATTGATAAACTTATGGATGATGGCGTTGGTATTCATAAAACGATTCGTGAACATGCATTAAACCTTGAAGAAAGACAAAAAAACGCTGAATGGCAAGAGGGCAGCACATGGGCATATAATAATATTAAGTGGTGTTTTCAAAATGGCTTTAAAGGAATTTCGAAAGAACAAATGGACGAATGGTATAAGCAATACATTTTAAGCAAAGAAGGAGGTGAGCAATGAACGTCGAAATGTGGCAAAATATCGGGCTGGGTTTCGTAATCTTTTACGGGTTCTTTTCGCTAGTGGCCTTCATATTAGTAATGAACTTTTTTTATAATCTACTCAAAAAACCAAAGCAATGAACCAACCTCAAAGCCCAGTTAACGAGTTTCTCGATAAGATACGGAAAAAACTAAATTCTAACCCCCTGAGCCTTTCGGCAATGGCATACCGCGAGATTCTCAGCGAAGGCCCCGAAATGGCGGCAAATGAGGCCGAACTAATTCGCCAAGCCTTTCTCGAGGGATACAAGCAAGCGTTTAACGATATAAAAGAGCACAATGAAACGAAAGGAAATGAGCCAACTATCGACGCCCGAACTCAGGGCGCTCAGGATAGAATGGCTATCAATACAACCCCAAAACAAAAGAGAGGCCGACCGCGTATCGATGAAACTGAGAAGGCTAAAAAAGGAAATGGAATTTCGAAAAATCCTAGTATATGACGCCCGAAAAGCTCACTAACATCGTAAACGAAACGTTTGGAACCCGTGGCGAGTTTGCCGTTAAAATGAAGGTTTCGAGGTGGACGGCCTACCGTTGGTTAGATAACCCCGAAAAAATGAGTTTAAAGGCCCTTAAAAAGCTCTCAAAGCTATCGGGCAAACCCTTAACCGAACTTGTTTAATGGTTGAATTTTTACCCAAGCAAATCGAATGCTTAAACGCCCTCGGGCTCGATAGTTCGGCCGAGGTTGTTTTATTCGGGGGCGCCGCTGGCGGGGCGAAATCGTTCACGGGTTGCGCGTGGCAAATTCAACGCCGTTTAAAATACCCAGGAACGCGCGGGCTAATCGGCCGCTCGAAACTCGACACGCTGAAAAAAACCACGTTAAAAACGTTTTTCGAGGTTGCGGGCCTTTTCGGGTTGGTCGCCAATAAACATTATCAGTTTAACGCTCAATCGAACGTTATAACCTTTTACAATGGTTCCGAAATCATTCTAAAAGATTTGTTTTCGTACCCCTCAGACCCGTCGTTCGATTCGTTAGGGTCGCTCGAAATTACCGATAGTTTTTTAGATGAGTGCTCTCAGATAAGCAAAAAGGCGGTCGATATAGTTCGGAGCCGTATAAGATACAAGCTTACTCAGTACAATTTAACCCCGAAAACGTTGCTCACTTGCAACCCCTCGAAAGGTTGGTTATACAATGAGATTTACGCCCCGTGGCGAGCTCAAAACCTCCCCTCGTTTATTCAGTTCATACCGTCGCGGGTTGCAGATAATCCCCATTTACCGCCCTCCTATGCTGAAACGCTGGCGCGGTTGCCTGAGGTTGATCGTAAAAGGCTATTGGAGGGCGATTGGGATTATGATGAAACCGCCGACGCCCTTTTCCTTACCGACGATGTTTTAAGAGCTTTTAGAGAGCCCCAAAATGAAGGGGAACTATTTATTACGGCCGACGTTGCCCGCTTGGGTAAAGATAGAACCGTTATCGCCCTTTGGCGCGGGCTTTCCCTCATTCATATAACCGAGCTCAGAAAAAAACGAATCGACGAAACGGCGGCAATTATAAGAGAATTAGCAAATTTTCATAAAGTCAAGTTATCCAATACAATCGCCGACGCCGACGGGCTCGGGGCGGGGCTCGTTGACGTGCTCAAGTGCCGAGAATTCAGGAACGGGGCGCGGGCCACTAAGCCCGAGAGGTTCGTTAACCTTAAAGCCGAATGCTTTTTTAAGCTGGCGGAATACATCGAACTCAATCGCGTTATTTTCCCTCAGGGGCACCGCGATACGATAGTAAAAGAGCTCGATTTAATACGCCGAAAGAACCCCGACGGGGACGGCAAACTAGCGGTAACAGGAAAAGAGGAGATACAACGAACCCACGGTATGAGCCCCGATTACGCCGACGCTATCGCGATGAGAATGTTTTTCGAGCTTTTTCCCAATTATGGGCGCTATTCATACGCCTAAAAAATAGCTAACTTGTTGAGCCTCAATAACCGATTTGTTAAAATTTGTTAAATTTCCAATGTAGCAAAAAAACTACATTACATTTGTCAAACATTTAAAAACACACACAATGAACACAGTAACAATCGAAACAGAATGGAAGCGCCGAATGGATTTAGTGAACGATCCTAATTTCGTAAAACTTTGCGTTAAATACGCTCAAAAATTAGGAATTAGCGCCAGCGAATGGAATGCTAACCGCGGTTCACTTGTTCTTTATTTCGCTAATGAAATGTGCGCTATTGAAAATAAAAACCGATAATATCAACCTCAGGGGCGCGGCTGATCAACGCGCATTTTTTAGAAACTTAAAACCCCTTTTAATATGTATCAAATTATCATCACTCATCTTCAGGAACGAACCGCCCAGGTTATCCACTATCAAAAGCTCGACAAAGCCCTCCACGCCTTTAAAGAGATTTGTAACGATAAGGGTTATAAATGGGAATGGAGCGACGATCTGCCAACCGCTGGCGGTAATGACTGCGAGTATAAAATCGAAATCAATTATTCACTATAAAACCCCCCGAAATGATGAAAACCATAACGGTAAAACTCCAACGCCCCGCAACCGTGGACGTTATCGAATTCGAGCTCCCCCACTTCTCTAAAAAGGGCGCCACTTATTACGCCGTAATTAACCCGCTTGAGGCGATTGAGGTTAGCCCGTGGCCCCGAATCGACGCGCCAATGATCAACATACAAAGAAGCCCGAACCAAATCGAGGAGGCTTTTAGCTGGGATTCTGAAACCTCAACCCGCGAGGAATTTATGGCGGTTTATACGGCCGCGTTTGAAAGTATAACCACTAAAATCCTGAGCATATGAAAACCGTCTCCAAATGGCTCCGCTGGCTCGCGTGGGGAATTGCTATTTACGCCCTCCTCAGATACTGCGAAGAGCTTAACACCTGTTTAATGAACTATTAAAACCCCTTAAAATGTACCCCCTTAACCCCGAAACAATGGCGCAAATTCAGAAATTTACCCAGCGCCTCAACACCCAGCCCGACCCGCTCAGCGTCGAGCAAACGCCCGACCGCAAAGCCTCGACGGTAGTTATCTCTCATATCGAAATGACGCTCGACGAATTGTTTTTCGGCCAATGGAAAACGGAAAATTTTAAATGGAGCCCCGTAGCTAATGAAATTCAAGGTTCCCTCGAGCTCGTGGTAATTCACCCCGTCACAGGTTACGAAATCCGCCGAACTGGCGCCGCCTCCATCGTTATAATGGTCGATAGAGCACCCGAAAACCTTGCGGGCCAAGAACGTAACCAATGGGCGCTCAACCCATCGAATAAGAAACCCAACGCCCTCGATATGGCTTTTCCTAAATTAAAAAGTGAATGCCTCAAGAACGCCGCCCAATCTCTCGGGCCTATCTTTGGCCGTGACCTGAATCGTAAAAACAAGGACGTTTACAAACCTTTTAAGATAGCCAGCGCGGGCGAATTACCTGAGGCCCTTATCTCTCGGCTCGAGGTTGGTATTCTGAATGGCGATCCACAGGCGGCCGACGCTATTAAAGCCCTCGACGCTCATTTGAGCCCTGAGCAAAAAAATAATTTACAAACCCTTTTAACATCTAAAGAAAATGGAAATTAATCCTTACCTCGCCGAATATATGGCGACCGTTAACCAACAAAGCGCCGCGTGGGATAAACTACGCCTCGGCCGTTTCACAGGCTCAGGAATTAGCGCCCTAATGACCGACCCGAAAACAAAGGCCGCAAAGGAAGCGGGCGAGCTTTCAGAAACCGCCAAAAAATACATTTATGAAAAAGTAATGGAGGAGGTCACGGGGCAAAGCGCCAACGAGGCCACGTCCCGCGCTATCGACTGGGGGAATGAGTGGGAAGAGCACGCGTTAAAAGAACTTCAAAAGGCTATCAATTGCCCCGACGATCGCTTTGAATTTAAACCCGCGTTTAAACTGTTTAACGATTATTTCGGATGCAGTCCCGACGCGTTCGGCTGGCTTCCCGACTTTGAGCGCGTGGGAATCGAGATAAAATGCCCGTGGAATTCGGTTAACCATTATTTACATTCTCAGGTGAAAACCGCCGAGGATTTGAAAAAAGTTAACCCCGACTATTATTGGCAAGTGCTCGGTAATATGCTCACGTTTAATTTACCCGCGTGGATATTCGCCAGCTACGACCCGCGCCAACCTGAAAGCCGCCGCCTTCATTACGTGGTAATTGAGGCCGAAATTGACGCCCTGAATGAGCTTTGCGAGCGTATGGATGCCGCGTATAAATTCAAAGAAACCATTAAAAACGCTTGGATAGATGGATTATAAAACCTTTCTTGAATCAAAGCGCCATAACTCTCTCGATTATGGTATTGAATGCAATTACCTACCCGACGCGATGTTTGATTATCAAAAGCATATTAGCGAATATGCGATTAAAAAGGGACGTTGCGCGGTTTTCCTCGATACGGGGCTCGGTAAAACTATTATTGAGCTTTGCGTAGCTTCAAACTATGCCAGGCATACCAATAAACCCGTTTTAATTATTACTCCTTTGGCGGTTGCTTTTCAGTTTATCAAAGAGGCTAATAAATTCGGCATCGACGATATTAGTTACTCAAAAGATGGATCAGTAAAAACTAAAATAGTCGTTTGCAACTATGAGCGTATTGAAAAATTTGACCGCTCATTATTCGACTGCGTTATCCTCGACGAAAGTAGTATCCTCAAGAATTTCGACGGGGCTATTAAGCAGCAAATAACGAGCTTTCTCAAAAAAATTAAGTACCGTTTTCTTTTCACCGCGACCCCATCTCCAAACGATTATATTGAGCTGGGCACGAGTTCGGAAGCTCTTGGGTATATGGGGTATATGGATATGTTGGGTAAATTTTTTAAAAACAATCAAAATAACGTAGCTAAACTTTCTCAAATATCTAAGGCACGTCAGGGAGAAGAGTTTTATTTAAAACCTCATGCCGAAAGCGATTTTTGGGCGTGGGTGAAAAGTTGGAGTATATCTTGTAAAAAGCCCAGCGACCTCGGGTTTTCTGATGCTTTGCATATTTTACCCGAATTGCACGAAATCCAAACTATTATCAGAAATGTTAACCCGCTGGCGGTTAACGGTCAGATGAATATGTTCGCTTTGCCCGCTACGGGATTTGCTGAAATTAAAGCCGAGGTTAGGGCCACAATTAACCAACGGTGCGAAATGGCAGTAGATAAAGCCGCCGTTAATGAATGCTCGGTTTACTGGGTTAATCTTAATGACGAAGCCGCGCTAATTAGCCAAATGGATCCAACCGCTATCGAGGTTAGGGGAGCTATGGACATCGATAAAAAAGAGGAGATTTTATTAGCCTTTTCAAATGGCGAAATAAAAAAGCTGATAACGAAAACATCAATAACGGCGTTTGGTTTGAATTGGCAACATTGCAACCATACAACCTATTTCCCAACCTATTCATATGAGCAGTATTACCAAGCTATTCGCCGATTTTGGCGATTTGGGCAAAAGCGAGAGGTAACGGTAGATCTAATTCTATCAGACGGCCAAATTAAAATAATGGAATCGCTAATGATTAAAAAAGATAAAGCCGTCCAAATGTTCGAAAAGCTCATTAAACAAACGAACTCCGATTTTTCAATTCAAAAAAAGGACTTCAATAAATCTATAATTTTTCCAAACTTCATTAATTAAACACATGGTAAAAAATCAACAAGTAACCGAAGATTACGCTATTTACAATTCCGATTGCATGTATGTAATTGAATCAATGCCCGAGAATAGTATCGACCTTTCGATTTATTCTCCCCCGTTTGCTGGGCTTTACAATTACTCAAGTCACGAAAACGATTTTAGTAACTGCGAGAGTAAAGAGCAATTTTTAGAGCAGTACGAATTTTTAATTAAACAAATGGCGCGCGTCACTAAGCCAGGCCGAATTAACGCCGTACACGTTACCGACGTGCACACCCATACGGGGCGCCTTTGGGACTTTCCTGGCGAGGTAATCAAAATCCACGAAAAATACGGCTTTGAATATCATAACCGTATAACGATTTGGAAAGAGCCTCTAAAAGTTCGAATGAGGACTATGGTTCAATCGCTCATGCACAAATTTATAGTTGAGGATGCAACCCGTTGTTTTACTGCGATGCCTGATTATGTTTTAATTTTTAAAAAACGCGGGGAAATCGAGAAACCCGTAACCCATCCAAACGGGCTCAATGATTTTGAATATTTTGGGGAAACGCCATTTTTAGAAGCTCACCGCGAAACGTACGGAAATTACGCCGACTTCAGAAAAAAATGGAAATCTTTTGAGGGCGATCACCGCGAAAATAAATTAAGTCATTTAACGTGGCAACGATACGCCTCGAGCGTTTGGGACGACGTAAGAATTGATAACGTTTTACCCTTCAAAGATAGCCGCGAAGAGGATGACGAAAAGCACGTTCACCCACTCCAATTAGATGTAATTGACCGCCTTGTTTATTTATATTCTAATCCTGGCGAAACCGTTTTAACGCCATTTATGGGCGTAGGGTCTGAGGTTTATAGCCCCGTTTCAATGGGCCGCAAAGCGATCGGAATCGAGTTAAAAGAAAGCTATTTTAAACAAGCAACTCTAAATCTCGCAGAGGCTAAAAAACGCTTTAAAAATGTAGAAACCCTTAATTTATTTGATCATGCTCAATAACTATTTAACCCGAGAGGTTTTCGAGCTTCTCAAATCCCAAACAACCGCCCGAGATAATATGCTCGAGTGCGTTCAACACGTCCATAACCTCGAAATGGCGGCTCTGAATATACCCCGCGAGGATTATTATAACGCCTTTTTCGGGGGCCGCCTGAGTTCGGTTAAAAGTATCGATCGAATTTGGCGAAAGATTCAGGAAGACGTTCCCGAGCTCAGGGGCTCAGAGTGGGAAGCCCGCCAGGTTCAAAGCGGTCGTATAGATATCGAAGATTTAAGCTATTTAAAAAACCAATTAAATTTATTCAACCTTTAAAATTCACACTATGAAAAAACGTTCTCCCTTTAATTACGTGGCTCGCATCGAGCGCGTTCAAAAATGGCTAACCGCCAATCCTGGGCTCCACGTTAACGAGATGCTCGACGAAATGAGCGACACCCCTCGAGGTACTCTGAGCTCCTTAATTTCGTTCATGACTAACGCGGGCCACTTAGTTAGGCATTCGAAAGGCTTTTATGCTTTGCCCGAAATCGTCGCCAGCCCTCGCTCGGTTGCTTACGATATCAGAAAAAACAAAGAAACCCCGAATTTATTTAAGCGGGTGAAAGGGGGGGGAGTACTCCCCGAAATGCCCCGAAATGCCCCGAACGGACTCGATGCGAATAACCTGTTACAACCTGTTACAACTAACGAACAAATCTCGAAAAGCGTCCTAACCGAATTCAACCGAAATCAGGCAATAATGAGCGCCGTCGACGTGTTGAAAAGTTACGGCGTAAAAGTTACCCTCGAGTTTTAAAATGGGCTATTATTGCCCCGCGACTTCCTTATGAAAAAATTAAATACAGACTACCGCCGTAATGCTTAAGCTCATTCGAGCGAGGGGTCGCCGTTGCGTGCGGTAGTCGTATTTTTAAAATGAAAAAATCTTTTATCCTTTACGTTGATTCGCTTAACGTATTACTTGACCTCACCGAAGAGCAAGCTGGCGCGCTATTTATAGCGATTTATAACTATCATTTAAATGGCGTAATACCCGAAACATTTTGGCTCAAAATGGCAATGAACTCATTTATTAACCAATGGGAACGAGATTCAGAAAAATGGGCGAAAACCGTCGAAGCCCGAAAAGAAAGCGGCCGAAAAGGTGGGTTAAGCAAAGCCAAGCAAATGCTAGCAAATGCTAATTTAGCTAAGCAAGATTTAGCAAATGTAGCTGTTAATGTAAATGATAATGTAAATGAGAATGTAACAGAAAAGGTTACTAAAGAAAAAAAATCTATAAAAAAAGAATTTCAACCGCCAACCCTTGAGGAGGTAAAAAGTTGGTTCATCGAAAACGGTTCAACCGCTGAGGCGGGCGCTAAGGCTTGGCAATACTACACCGATGGAAATTGGAACGACTCAAAAGGCCAACCCGTTAAAAATTGGCGGCAAAAAATGAGGGGCGGCCGTTGGCTCGAGCCAAAACCAAACGCCAAACCTCAAGATGAACAATATCGCCAGCTCGATCGCGTGCTCGTTCCTGGCTCCGATATTCTTTACAAATACAACCCCCACGGCTAACCCCAAAAACACCAATGTTATTACCGCCCAACGATACAGAACTCGAAAAAATAGCCCTAGGAGCTATTCTCCTCGATTTTAACGCACTCAAACGCGTCGAGGGTATCCTAACCTCAGAAAAGTTTTTCGACCCGCGTAATGGGCTCGTATTCGATGCAATTCAAAAACTGAAAACTGAAAACCTTCCAATTGATATTTTAACCGTTACTCAAACGCTTCGAAAATCTAAAACATTGAGCGCGGCGGGCGGGCCCCTTTACCTCTCAGAATTGACCACTCGAGTAAGCTCAACGGCTAACCTTGAAACGTGGGCGCTTCAATTAGTTGAAATGTATTTAAAAAGGGAGCTGGGTAAAATGGCGGCGCGGTTAGCTGAGGAGGCCCTATCGCCCGAAAACGACCCTTTCGATTTATACAACTCCTATTCGGTACAACTAACAGACCTCATAAAATCAAACCTGAAAGGCGAAACTTCGCATATTTCCAAAATAACCCCCGAAACCTCGCAAAGCATCGAAGACCGCGAGCGCCATGGGCTCTCAGGAATACCCACAGGAATAACAAACGTGGATCAAATACTCGGCGGACATCAAAAAGGGGATTTAATTTACATAGCGGCCCGCCCAGGAATGGGTAAAACCGCCCTCGCGTTAAGTGTTGCCCTTAATATGGCTCAAAGCGGTTACCCCGTGGCTTTCTTTTCGCTCGAAATGTCACGCGCTCAACTCGTTTTTCGTTTGGCTTCCATACTTTCAGGAATGAACGCCGAGAAATTGGCGAAATATACCCTCTCAAAAGAGGAGAAAATTACCTACTATCAAACCGTCGATAGGTTAAACGCCCTTCCGATTTACATCGACGACCGCCCAGGCCTTTCAATTCACGATTTAAAAACCCGCGTTCGAACTTTGGCCGAGCGTTCAAACGTAAAAGCGGCGTTTATTGATTACGTGCAATTACTGAGCGCGGGTAATAAAAAGAATTTTGGGAGCCGTGAGCAGGAAATTAGCACAATATCGAGAGGGCTTAAATTGATAGCCAAAGAAAACGGCCTCCCCGTTATCGCCCTGAGCCAACTTAGCCGAGCGGTTGAGGCGCGCCAAGATAAACGGCCGCTCCTTTCCGACCTGAGAGATTCGGGAAGCCTCGAGCAGGACGCCGACGTTGTGGCATTTCTTTACCGCGCTGGCTATTATGAAGCTAATTCTCCAATTAACACGGCCGAGTTTATAATCGCCAAACACCGCAACGGGCGAACGGGCATGCTGAGCGTGAATTTTACCCCCGAAACGATGCACTATACCGACATTCAAAACAAAACAATAATTAATGAATCATGGGAACTTTAAAAAATCAAACCGCCCTTAGTTGGTTTTTAGAACAACAAACCCCAATAACGCCCGAAATGCTTTTAAAAGCTCTCGAAATGGAACGCCAGCAAATCGCCGACGCTTTTGTTAAATCCGCTCAGGATTACGAAAAATCGAAAGATTATGAGATTATTAGCCAAATAGAATATAAGGCCTTTAAATACATAAAAGAAACATTCGGAACTGATGAAAGTTTATAAGAATCAAAAAGCGGGAAGTTATGACGTACTAACCGAGAAAAACTTACTTTTTCACGTGGAAAAGTGGGGGACTCGATTTATAGGCGTCGTAAATAGCAGTTGGCAAGCGAACGGTAAATTATTAAAAAAAATACCGACCAACGTTTCAGCCAGCGTCGTTAACGAAATGGCGAAAAATGGGCGTAAATATGAATTTCTTTTAAAGTATTATGAAAATCTCAATAAAAGAAACTGAGGATGAAACGTTGTAAAATTTGCAAAGCGCCCTTTACGCCGACTTATTCGAGCTTGCAAGCCACTTGCACGAAACCCCAATGTTTAATTGAATGGGGCCGAATGGCTGAGCGGAAAAAAGCGAAACGGGAAATTCGACAAATGAGAGAGAACGTTAAAAGCGTTAGCCAGTACCGCCGCGAGCTTCAAAAAGTGTTTAACGAATTCATTCGCCTGAGAGATAAAAACGAGCCTTGTATAAGTTGCGGCCGACCTTTGCCCGCGAAATATGACGCGGGGCATTTTTACAGCGTTGGCAGTTACCCGAATTTAAGATTTAATGAGGATAATGTTCACGGCCAATGCGTCGAATGTAATCAGCATAAACACGGGAATTTGTTAGAATACGCGCCCAGGTTAAACGAGCGAATCGGTTTCGAGCGGGCCTCGAAATTAATGATTCTCCGAAACGAACCTTTACGGCTGAGCCTTGAGGAGATTAAACAACTAACCGCACACTATAAAAAACGCGTGAACGAATGGAAAACGAGGAGCGAATAAAAGAATTAAAAAACGAACTTTTTACCCTAATGGCGCGGCGTTCATTACGCCCCGATATGAAGGAAAACGCCCGCCAATGGTCAATAATGGCTGAGCTTTATATGCTCACAGGTGAGGAGCGTTGGAAAATGATTAGTTAACCCTTAAATTTTAATATAATGAGTAATTTTGAGCAAAAAGACGGACAAGGTTCCCTATTCAAAGACGAAAAAAAGGTTGGAAGCCAACCCGATTACCGAGGCTCGGTAAAAATCAAAGGCGAAACGTATAAACTCGCTGGCTGGGTGAAAGAATCCAAAACGGGAAAAAAATTCCTGAGCCTAAAAATTGAGTCGATCGACCTCACTCCCAAAAAAGAAAGCAATGAGAGCACAGGCGGCGACCTCCCTTTCTGAGTTAATTGAGCAACTCGACGCGATAGTTAGGCAATATCCCGAAAAAAACGTTAATATAAGCGACGGCCTCAGGAACTATTTAAACGGGATTAAACAGGCCCGCCATTTGGCCGAAAACCTACTAAATCGGGAATTATGAAGCGGCAAATCTTAGCTGAAAGTTTTAAACTAATGGTCGAAATTCAAAAGCTCAGGGCCGAGCGCCACCATTTGCTCGCTATGGAGTTCGATTATAAAACCTCTGAATTTCAAAAAGCCTATTCGAGGCTCAAAGTCGTAAACGAGCGATTATATGAGCTAACAGGCCAATTTTGTTACAAACCCAGGCGCTAAATTTCAAAGTGTGGGAGGTCGCGGAATCTTTTCCAATCGCCTCCCCACTTTATTAAGCCGTTAAAATTGGCTTTAATAATGGCGGCAAATTTCGAGAATAATTCGGGCCGCCAATCTAACTCACCCTCAGAATTTTTAAACGCAATATCGAACGCCTGAGCGGGTTTTACGTTATGCTTTCCCCCCTCTTTAATGTATGTTACTATTTTACCGCCCGTTGTTCTCCCTTTGGCGAATAAAATTCGCTGCTCTTCATTACTGCGAAACGTGCACGTTAAAAAGGGTTGGGGCTCGGTTGGGTATAATTCCCGAAATTCATGAGCCGCCAGCGTGTAAGCTCTTTGGAGGCGGTAATCGCAGTCGGTTAGTTTTCGGCTCGCCATTTTCTGATAGTTTCGTCCTTCATTCGAGAGCCCCGAGAGCTCCCCACGTAATAAGCAAAAATCGAGGTTCCAATAGATAGCACCGAGCCGAAAGTCATATCGGCCAAACGCTGATTATCCTCAGGAATAACGACAAAAATTAACGATAAAACGACCCCAATTAAAAGGCTGAGCCCAATAATAACCACGGCGGCAAAAAGCCAGTCACGTTTTCCCGTGGCACTCAGAAAGGCCGCCTCCCTTTCGCGGGCGCTTTTCCTATCGTCAACCTCGGCGCGGTAAAAATCTAAATCGGTTTGCAAATCGAGCCGCGTCATTTCCAATTCAAAGTTTAAACGCAACTTTTCAAACTCGAGCGCCAGCGAGTTATGTTCATCGCTTTTATGTTTTTGCCCGTTGAGATAAGCCCCCACCGTCTCGAGGGCCTGAATTCCCGTAATATCGCCCGCAATTTCGAGAATATCGCCCGCGACGGGTTTTACCTTGTCTTTTATAAATACGCCGAATTTTGAGCCCTTAATACGCTCGCCAATCGGTTTTTTATTTGGGTTTTTCTTGCTCACTTTTTAGGCATGAAAAACGAGAGGATACGGGTAAAAATACTTTTGTAATTAGTCATTACATAAATAAAAACCTTTTCACCCATCAGAGTAGCCATCGGAACGGCCCAGCTCGCCTCGGTAGTATAGCCGTTATTTTCGCAATAAACCGAGGTTAAATAACCCGAAAAAATGGATAAGCCAATAACGGCGATCCATTGCATAACCGTAATCGTTCTTTTCATGTAAATTTCGTAGCTAATTTTTCCCATGACGCCAATTAGAATACCGAAAACCCAGTTATTGAGGTCACTAAGAAAATGGGTTAAATAATTAAAAAAATTCATTTTTTCAGTTTAGTTTTAGATAGTAAAAGTTTTTCGTACTTCTTAAGCGCCTCAAGTTGGGCCGCTTTCTTTTCTCTTAACTTTTTCATGGTATTTGACTAATTCTCCTATCGCCATAAGTACGGCTCGAGGCTGTATTTCCCGACGAAAAAATGTAAGTGTTAGAACCTTTTTGAATTCCTATCGGGCAACGTTGCGGCCAAACGTTATTCGAATACTCAGGAAATAGAGCCGAGTTAGCACACAAATAATCGACCATTAACGAGGTATAATGCTCGGCGTTTTGTTGCCACTTGTTCAACTGATCCTTAAAAACCACGTCGGGCACGGGCTGAGAATCCTCAGAGGTTCGTTGAACCATTGTAGCGTTGTCGATTTTATATGTTAACGCTGGCGCCGCTTCGACCATTGCCCACCACAAAACCACGCGCCGCGCGTAATCGTCAACGAGGGTTAAATAATTTCCCGCCAGGGTATTATTTGCCACGTCGTTTTTAATCTTTTCGTAAAGGTTCGTTCCCAAATAAGGCGCGAGGAATTTATCCTGAGCCAAATAAATTGAGGGATAAAGTAAATTCGGGTCGACAGCCCCGTTAACGTTAGTATATTTTTTAATATATACGTCGCTTATTAAAAGTATTTCAGCCATTTTTTACCTCCTATAATTTTTACCGTTTACGCCATAAATTGGGTTATCAGGGAGAAAGCCGTTAAAATCTTGATCCACGGGCAAAAGAGCGACCCGAATATCGTTCCGCACCGTATAGCCCATTTTTTCGGCTCTTTTAACCGCGATTTGTTGAGCATCATTAGCGAGCGGGTTAATTCCTTTGGCATTTATATAAACCTCTTTTTGCCAAAAGTGGTAACAGTTGCCGCCGCCTTTATAGAGCCAAATCGAGTAATAATCCGAACCGTATGGGCCCCAGCCTCGATTAACGGCTTTTTCCTCCATTGCCTCAATATCCTCTTTTCTGTACAGCTTATCGGCGCTAATCATTTTTTTACAAAATTCGCGCTCAGTTGCCGCGTTTCCTTTATATCGGTAGCGCGTCATAAAAGTAATTCCCGCGTAGTTTGTGGAATCTTGTTCGCTGGGCCTCATTGGCTGAGCGCTTCCCGTGCTCGCTAATTCGTGAGCCTCGATTTTAACGAGTTCCTCGTTTTCTTTATCGTCATTCATGTAATCGACCTCATAACTATCGATTAAAATATAACCCGAGGGCGGTTCGGTTCCGAGGGCTATCAGCTCCTCGGCGATTTCCGAACCCAACGCCTCGAGCTCGCTTGTTTCACGGGCGCAACAAACGGCCTTTTTTTTTTCAACCTCAAGAGCTTGAGTAATCGGAGCCGCTGGCGTCGGCTCAACCTTAACGGGCGGCGTTAACATTAGCGGCGAATTTGGAATTACCGTAATAGTTAGGTTAGGCATTTCGTAGCTCAATATCTCCTCAAGGCCCGAGGCTAGTTTTCTTTGAGCGGGTTCGACCACTTGGTTAGTGAAAATCTCAAGGCCGACCGCCATTTCATCTTTATTCGAACCAAAACCGCCCCCAACGTCACGAATTCCGAAAAGTAAAGGGGTAACCACGCGGTGAGCGACCATTATTAGGGACGTGCTCTCTTTACTTAAAAACTCGTATTGTTTGTCAGCATCCGAAAGGGGAAACGTTGTTATTTCAGGTTTCGGCGTATCGCGCTCGTTGAAAGTCATTATAAACTTTCCCGCGTTTCGGGCGCCTGTTAACTCGCGTTCCCAATCCCTCTTCATGTCCCTTTGTTGCTCAGGGTCGGGCGCGCCTTGAAATAACGAAACTATCATTGAAGGGCTGAGCCCGTTCATAATATTATTCACGTGGTAAACGCTTATTTCCTTTGCCAGCTCAATCGAATTTATTGCCGAGTAATAATCGGGGCGCGGGTAAATATTAGCGCCACAATAGGCGAACTTGTAAAAGATTTGGCGCGGCTCCTCGGCGTTATTCGTTGGATTGTAAACGGGCGAAAATTGAGGCTTGTTCTTTTTTTTGCGAGTATTCGCCCAATCATTGGAATGATAAACCCCAACTATCTCCTCCTCCTCACCTGTTACCGCTATTCGGCACTCCTCGAATGGCAAATGGCGAATTTTAGCAATTGAAAGGCGATCAACCGAATAAATTACCTCGATATAATAGCCCCCGAATTTTTTATAATCATGAGCGCAACCGTAAAAAACATCGTAAGCACTCAAAGCCTCCAAACGGCCGTTATATTGCCCAGCCTCGAGGCGTTTGCCCGCGAACATATCTCCAATCGATACACAAAGGGAACCGTGAACGGCGCCCGTCGCGGCTAATTCTGAGATATATTGCGGAAATAAATTATCGACCCCGTAATTAACCCAGCCCGAACGGTCGATTTTTTCGGCTGAGCTCCTAACCGTATAATCGGCGAGGGAAATTCGTTTAACGTTATGGGTTTCCATTGTAAATAATATCGTCGTTAATGGTTATATTGGGAACATCGTAATAAATTGTCGAGCTCTTTAAATCGAGCCAACCGATTCGGCACAGGCCAACGATTGCCGCGTTAGTTGGGTTCAAATTTACGGCCGAATTTTGCCCGTAAATCTCATATCGATAACGCCCAGGAAGGGTCAAACCGACCGTTGTTACCGTTAATTGGGTTATCCTTTGGTTTTCGTTTACAATAGTGGCAACTTGAGCCAACTCCTCGCCCGCCGTGCTATTCTCCTCATGAATTAAAATAAAGAGGTAATGAGTAAACGCAGTCGCGAAATATTGACGCGATTCGTTCAAACTTAAATAGAGCGTTTGGGCCGCCTGATTTGTATTTAAATAAACCATATTTTTATAAAAAAGGGGCGAGTTTTAACGCCCGCCCCCGTTTTTAATGTATAACCCCTTTTAACGATATTAATAAGCTGGGTCGACCGTAATCGTTGCGAAATTATCGAACGGGTCGGCCGTGTAAGCCTCCAAAAAGTCGGGCTGAGCTGGCTCCTGAGCGTTAACGGTTATTTGGTAACCGTTTAAATCGCCCTTAGCCTTTCCACTCTGATAGCTTCCCGAGGTTAGAAAAGCCCCATCGGTACGGCCCACCATCAAGATCTGATCGTCATACAAGCGAACGAAAACAATCAGTTTCGCTTTACTCATATTTTCGAGTTCTTGTTTTTTAAAGTTGGAAAGTTTTCCCAAAGTTAGCTCGACGGTTTGATCGTAATACAACGTTCCGTTTTCGAGGTTAGCAGTTGGGACAACCGTCAGCGCGCCCGTGTTACGGTTCGGCTGATAGCGGAAAATGGTCGCGGTTGGCAACCCATCTACAAGGCCCGTCGCGGGGTCGGTTGTAACACCGCTTTGAAAATCTTCCCAATTACAAAAGAAAATTTCCTTAACACCCCCAACGCCCTCATTACAATCTAGGAGAAACCCTTGAGTTAATAAACAAGGCATATTTTTAATTTTTTAAAGTTAGGGGGGGCTATTAACCCCCCGTTTAATTTTTTAGAACCAAGTTCCGTAAGCCGCGATTTCGTTCCCGATACCGAATTGGCACCCAGCGAAAAACTTAGCTGAGAAACGAACGTTATCCTCGGCAAATTGGCCCATGTCCACAACTTGAACCGAGTTCCAATCTGAAAGGACGTTAGTACCGAACCATAGGTTGGATTTCTGAGCCATAACGATAGTATCGTCGGGCATTCCTGGGCATATTGCCAACTGATAACCTAAATAAGATTTAGGCATCTCAGGGCCGCCGTATGTGTACCAACCGTTGCCCGCCGCCGCGCTTGCTTGCATGAATGCCTCCCAAACGTTTTGAGCGATGTAAATAACAGGCTTTTCCATTGAGCGCTTAACCGCCGTTGGAAGGGTTGCAACCGTCGCCGCAATTTTAGAAATTACGTTTGTGCTATCGATAGCCACGGGAGTCGATACGAAAAGAACGCCCGAACCACCCGTATTCATCAAAGTAAGCAATCCGTTATACTCGCCAGTTGTGGCGTTTGCACCCGTCCACAAAATCTCCTCGTTTTTCGCCGCGATACCCTCGAGCATATTAGCGATAAGAGTTTCGGCCAAAGCTGGCTCAACCTCACCGCGTTGAAAATCGCCCGCCGCCCAGTCATTCAAGAAATTATTTTTACAAATGTTTCTCTGAACTTGGAACTTCTCGAGCGTTAGTGTACGTTCGGTAATTGTGATTTCGCCGAGCGCTGAAAAATCGCACGTCGGAGCCTCGAAAGTGATATCGTCAACGAGTTTCTTTACAACCGCGCGGTAATCGATATTCTCTTTTACGGTTACGTGTTGCAAAGATTCGTTCGCAAGAAACGCCGCCTTAATGTACTCACCCGCGTATTTACCCGCGTAGGTGGTCGTTAAATTCATTGTAGTTGCCATTGGCTTAAATTATTTTTTTAAATTTTCTATATTCTTTTTGATACGTTCGCCGAGCGTCATTTGGTTAAAAGGCTTTTCGCTTTTTTCAGTTCCCAAAACGACGCGGGTTGTAGTTTTCTCTTTTACTGAGGCGATAGCGGGTTGCTTTTTTACCGCGGCCAATTCAGCCTTAACAGCGCTCAGGTTTTCGCCAGCCTTTGCGGCCTCACCCTTAACGCGAGAAAGCTCAGTTTCCAACGCGGTTTTTTCACCCTCAAGGGTTGAAACGCGCTCGCTCAGTTTATTAATTGCGCTTAGCAAATCGTCGGAACTCATTTCCTCCTCGAGCTCAGGAATACCCATTTCGGCGATTTGTGAAGCCTCGTTAACGTCGATAAATTCGCCGCTCTCGAGTTCGTAACGGCCCGCGGCCGCTGGGACTTTGTTACCCTCTTCGTCCTTAGTATAAACGTCGGAACCAATCGCGAAACTTTCGGCGCTTGTATAGATGGGCGTCCCATCTTGTAACCTGCCCTCGAGCTCTAACTGAACCTCTTCTAATTTTATACCGTGAACGCTAGGATCAATCCCAAACTTTGAAAAAATACCTTTCAAAGATTCTTTTAAATTGGTTTTAGACATTGCGTTTTAAATTTGCCTATTTAACGGAAAGGCCCCTTTTTTTCCCTATTTTCGCCCCGTTATCGAGCTCGCTCGTTGTGTGATATAGTTTATTTGTTGAATGAAAAAGGGCCCCTCGTTTGGAGCCCTTTTTACACTTCACCCTTAAACACTAGTAAAAACACACTATTTACCAAACCCAGCAAACAGGCTCTCAATTTCCGCTATTGCCAAAGCCTCAGGGCTCAGGGCGCCCATTGTCAACCCGACGTGATCAAAGTAACCCTCAATAGAAAACCCTTTTACTTTTCCCTCTTTTACGCTCGCCCATATTTCGGGGTTATCTACTTTCGAACCAATTAACCACGTACCCACAGGGACGTCGATTCCCAAATGAACGCTTTTATCATTCTCGCCCTCTTTATACCAACTCTCTACAACCGTAACCCCCTCAATGGGTTTCACGTGCTCAAACGTGTGAGCGTGTTGAAAGCCGTTTTTCATGAATGAGTGAGCACAGTTATAAATTGTCTCTTTATCGAAAACGATATAATACTCCTCGCCCGTTTCCCTGTCTACTCTTAAAATTGGTTTATCGGGAATCAAAGCGGGGCCGTATAACATACGCCTCTCGTTATCCAACGCCTCGAGTTTAACGGCTTGTTTTAATGCAACCCAGTTGCTCTCAATGGCGGGAAATTCAACTAGCGAAATCGCCTCAACCCCGAGATTACCGTCGGGCCCCACTACGCACTTAACTATTTTTTTCTTATCCATTTTTTTTATATTTGTAACGAATTTCACAAATTCGATTCAGGTTTGGCATAACCCCCCGAAACGTTGGGGGGTTTTCCATTTATAAACGGCTCAAATCCTGAACCCTTTCGCGAGCCTCCAAAGCGGTCGCCACGTCCGAGGCTAAAACATATGTTTGCCGCGGGGTTGTATTAATTTGCTGAGCCGCGTTCGCCAGCGGGTTAAATTGAGGGACGGTTTGAGTATTGCCCGCCGAGGGCCCGCCTCCCGAACTACCTAAATTCGTATTATTACTCGAGGTGCTGGGCGGCGTTGAGCTTTCATATTTCTGAGCCTTAATTTTCGCCACGTTAGCAAGTCCCGCCGCAACCGCCGCACCCGCCGCAATAAAGGCGCGCGCAATACTACTCGGGTCGCCAGGTGTAACCTGAGAGGCATAAGCCGCCGTCGCGCTTGTATAAGTATTAACCGCGGTTTGAGCGATTTGTAATTTTTTGTTTCGTTCGAACGCCCGTTTTTTTCCCGCCTCGTCTTGACGCGAAAAGCCTTCATTTAAAGAAAGTAGCGTCGAAATTCCCGCTTGAGCCGTTTGGCTTATCGACTGGCTCGTTTTCATAAACGAATCGATTCGGTCTTGTTGCCTCTTTTCATCGTCGGCTTTTTCGGCGTCGCGGTATTCCTGATTAATTACCCTTAATTTCTCTTCTTGTTCACGAACTAACTCAGCCTCGAGCGTGGCGTTATCAGCGGCGAGTAAAAATTTAGCATCGTACTCCGCGACTAAATCGTCAATCGCTTTTTGTTTCTTTTGCTCATTGGCCGAAAGTTTGTTTAACTCGATTTGTTGCTCGAGGTTAAATAATTCGTTTTCTTTTTGAATTCGCGCCTCGTTTTCCTTTACGGCCTCGGCTTTTATCCTCTCAAGGTTGGCCGCGTCCGCGGTTTCCTGTGCGGCGATTTCCTGAGCGGTGTATTTATCGCGCACCGCTTGACGTGCTAAAAATTCGGCCTCCTCGAGTTGAGCCAAAAGCTCGGTATTTTTGCCCGCTTTTTCCTGTAAAGCGTTATATTTCAACTCGAGCTGGCGTAATTCGCGATCCTCTTCACTTAAACCCGCCTGAAAACGGGCTTCCTGTGCCTCTAAAATAGCGGCGGTGACCTCGGTTTCGTTTTGTTTTATTTGCTCGCGTCGACGCTCAGCCGCGGCCCTTGCTTTTTCGGCCGCCTTTTCAGCATCGGCCGCCGCTTTGTTGGCCGCCTCCTCACGGGTTTTCGATACTTTCGAACTTTCTTGTTCTGTCTCTTTTATTAAAATCTCGGTATTTGCCTCAGTTGCTTTTTGGCGGGCATCGAGTTGCTCTTTTGTGAGTTGAACGCCTTTCTTTTCGAGGGCGTTTACATCGTTTATTAACTTATCATTTTCGGCGATTGCCTTGTCGCGAAATTCTTTATTAACCGCCTCGACATCCTGACCCGTTTTTTGAGCATTTGCCACGGCCAAACGGCGAGCGTTTTCGAGTTTTTTCTGATTACCCTCGAGACTACCGATAGCCGAATCAACCGCGTCAGCCGCCGCCACCGCCGTTAATCCAATCGCGTCGGTAAAACCTGTTATCGTATCTTTTACCGCGCCAATTACGGAACCGATAACCTCGAAAGCCGTTCCAACGCCAGGGATAACGTTCGCCAGCTTATCGAAATTGGTTACTATTAAGGCGATAACCGAACCAATTAAAAAAATCGGGTTGGTTAAAAGAGCTTTACCAAGATTTAAAACCGATTTAGTAAAAGCCCCCGAGCCCTCAGTAGCGCCTGAAAAGTTGAGGCCTTTAACGTTTTTCGCTAGCCCGTTAATACTCTCAGCCGCGCCGCCAAAATCTAACGAACCGAGGCGGCTTTGCAAATTACGGAGGTTGTTTCCCGCACTCTCAAAGGCTGGGCCCGCGTTAGCCCCAATCTCCTCATTAAAATCTTTTTGCGCGTCTTTAAGTTGCTCGAGCCTCGTTTTTAAGGCCTGATATTCGGCCGAGGTTTTCGGAAGCTGAGTAGTTTGAAGCTCATTCGTGAGCTCTTTTATTTGCTGGCGAAAGTTCTTAACGGGTTCGGTTGGCACGTTAGAACCGAGCTCGTTCAATTTCGCTTTTAATTCGTCGACGGACTGACTAACTACTTTCGAGGAGCCCCCTAGCTCGCGGTATTGCAAAGCTAATTCAGTCCATTCCTTAGAACTTGGATCGAGTGAGCTCAGTTGCTTTTTTAAATTACCGACTTGTTGGGCCCAACTTTGCGAGGCTTGGCCCGCCGTATTAATCGCGCCAGCTAAATTATTGACGCTTTGAACGGCGCCCGAATCGTCGACCGTTAAAACTACTTGAGCTTTTAAACTTTCCTCAGCCATTGAACCAATTAATTAAAAGGTAAATAATGAAGCCCCACCAAAGGCCAAAGCTCCCCCACTTAAATAAACGGAAAGCCCAAAGCCTTTTACCTTTTAAAAGTTTGGAAGGCTGAGCGGTTTTAACGCCCAATCGTAACAGGCTCAAAACGGGTGAAATCGGGTTAACGTTTATCATTTTCGGAATTGTATGTAATTAAGTGAGCACGCCGCCTGAATAGAGGTATAAGGGAAACCGCCGCCGCCGCTTACTAAGTTGAAACGGTGTAACCCCAAAGCGGGATTAATATTTATGGCAAAAGTTAACGAGGCAAAAGTATTTATTGAGTTTAAAACAGTAATCGCGCTGGCGCTTGCAACCCCCGCGAGCTTATCAATAAAAACATTGAAAACGGCCGTGTAATGCTCGTCGGTATTAACGTTATAAACGTTCAAATTTCCTATAATATTCCAAGCCGTGTCGTCGGGAATATCAACCCACTTGTTAGGTATCCCGTCGACATACATAAAAAGCCTATCGCCGACAACCGTTAGTGCATCCTTTCCGCTTATCATTACCACGCCCCATTGATTTGCGCCTTTTACGTTGGTTCGATCGTCGAGAACAAAGCCGCCCCCGAAATGAAGCCCCGCGTCATTTGCGACAACTGATTTGCCGAGCATTACCGCGCCGCGTTGGTTTGCATCGGCGAGCGTTAAATCGTCGCCAACTGCGAGCGTGTTAGGGTTGCCCTCAGGAACGCTTATTTTATTTCCTGAAATGACTACATTCATATTGCTACCGTCGTTCGTTATATTGGTTCCCTGAACGGTTGAGCGCGTTTGATTAACAATACGGTCGGGCGCGGCGTTGAAACTTGTCGAGCTTGTAATTGGGCCGACTAAAACATCGGGCCAAACATTACCGCGGCAAACCTCGTTAACTGGATCCCACTCATAACCATAACGAACACAGCAAACCGCCGAGGCTGGCGCGGGGTCGCCGTTTTCATTTTCGAAACCGATAATACCGTCGGCGTCTACCGTGGTCGGCAATACATCGCAATCGAGCAAAGGTGTAACAACTTTCAATAATTTAACTTTCGTCGTTTCCCGCGTTCCGTATTTATAATCAGAAATTTCGAGAATTCGCCAGTACGCGTCCTTTATAAATATGAGCGCGCTAAAATCAACGGGCGTTATATCGCTTATTTCGAGCATAAAAAACGCCTCCATTATTCGAGCATCGGGCGAATAAATTTCGTTAAGGTAATCGCGCCAATAAAGATTAAACAGGGTAAAATAAGGGTTTGCGGTTATATTGTGCAAAGGAACCTCAGGCGCCCAGTTCAAATCAAAGTCCGCTATTGTTGGGCTCTCAACTGAATAATGGGAAAGTGTGAAAGCGTTAAAACTAATTGTATTGGCGCCGTCAACTAGTTCGGGAATGTTAATAGTATGAGATTGATATAAGCAACGCGGCCCAGGTGTAACAAATGAACCGTTCGCGTCGAGAAATTTCGGAATATGAGTAGAAGCCATGTTGAGCGCTGGCGTCGACTGAGTTACTAATTTAATATCCTGTTTTCCTGTTACGAATTCGCTCGCCTCAATACTCGGATTAACCGTGTAACCGTTAATCTTTAAATCCCCATAGGTTCGCCCCGCCTGTTGAAATAATTTAGAAGCCGCGTCCGCTCCCGTTGAATAAGAAAAATATAAATCGGCTTTTTGTTGCTCAATAGTGGAATAAATAGTTACGTCTTTATTTAAATCTAGTTTATCAGTCCAGTCGTAACTCGGGCCGCTTCCAATATATTCGGAAATCGTTCGAAAAATTAAACGCTTTTCAATAGTTGGATGTTCGATAACTGCGAGGTTGAGCATTTTAACGACGTCCGTTATAAAATCGATTTGTTTCATATCGGGCGCGTTGGCCGAGAAATTCAACTGAAAGCCGTCGAATGGGGTAACAACCTGATTTAACTTCCAACCCGTACCCCCGAAAACCGCGCTACCTTGTTCGATGCGAACGTTATTCGCAATTACACCCGCGGGTTGAACGTATCGAAAGCGGAGTTTTATTTGATTATTAAAACTACCGATAACGCCCGTAATGTTTCCCGAGATATATTGAACTAAATCAGCCCCCGCGTTTGGGTTAATCGGTATCTCTGAAACCAACGTATTAACGCCAGTCGTTATATTGTCTACGTAAATTTGAAGCGTGCCGATAGCCAAAGAGTTAACAGCCGCGTTTCCTATATTGGTATAAGTAACCCAAAAGCTAAAAGAAAATTCGCCGTTAAAAGGGAGAGAATAAAACGAACCCGCCGTATTATATCGGCTTCCTGGGTCGGAGCTTTCAGTAGTGGGGGCGAGATAACTAAAAGAGTTTGGCCCTAGCGTTAAATCCGAATTTAACCAAGCGGAAAAATAATAAAGAGCCGTTAAATTCTGAGTGTAAATAATATTTCGAGAATTCAAATAAGGCATCCACCAAGCCGAAATCGTATCCATTACATCATCGGCCTCATAAGTCCAACCCGCCTCAGTTATTATTTTATTAAAAAGATAATCCCAACGCATGCACGGCGTAAAATCGCCCGCGTGAACTGGGTCGTTTAATGAGCGGCCTCCCGTATTATCCCAATTTTGACCGCGATCACAAAAAGCAAATAAATAACTGCTAGTTATATTGTCCAAATTCGCCGCGGTGAGAAATGGATTTAATGAACTTAAATCTAAATCGGCGAGTTTCTTTTGGTTAACGTCCCGCGCAAAATCGGAGGTATTACCATAAAACGTTATTTCGTAATCCGTTATTAAATCGCGCTGGGTAATTACCTTATTGAGTTTAACATAACCGTTCACAATGGGTATCGAATCAACCCTAATCCTAGCGGGCAAACGATAATAAAAAAAGTTGTCTATTTTCGAAAAATTCGGGTTGCCTATCGCTTCAAATATCGCTTTATTATTGGCTGTATTCGGGACGCGAAATTGTCGAGTAAAGGGGCTTTGAATAGCGAACGAACCCAAATCAGAAAACGCCCAATTTTGCGAAATCGATTCGTTTTCATATAAATCTAAAAAGAACTCTTTTAAACCCGATTCGAGAAAATAACCGCCCGCCGCCGCTGAGTAATCGTTGGCCCAAGTTCCCGAAAAATTCAAGCGTGTAAATCCTGGCGTCGGCGAATCCGCGACGATACTATTTAACGTTTTCGTGACGCTATTACCCGCACCGTTATAAATAGTTATCGAGGTTCCCACAAGGGCCGAAAGCCCCGAACTCGTGGTTACTATCATTCGCGCCAGCGCGCCGATAGCCATAAACGTCGGGTCATTACTTTGGCTCGTAATAGGTACGGAGCCGAAATTTATTACTACTAATTGGGTTTCGTTCATAGTATTAACTCCAATATTCCTGAGAATATCCGATTTTTAAAGTTAGGTTATAAAGGCGCCCCGTCCGCTCTTTGCGGGAAACGTAGTTATTTTCTTGAATGTTAACGGGCGTTTGAGTTCCGTCGGCGTTTACGATTTGAACTTGGTTCGAAATAAGAAGGTTTTTCAAAAACTCGAACTCGCCCTCCTGTAACCAATCAGAGGTCACCGTTATAATCTTGTTAACTATATTCTGACGGTCAGTTTGCTGGCGCGAGCTCGTTAAATACTGATTCGGGAGAACTTGTTTCCATTGGCGGCGCTCCATATTATAACTATTCTCTGAGCGTTTTATAAAGTTGAAATAATCCCAACCGCCACGCGATCCAACCCAAGCCAATCGCACTACATCAAAGCGGCAATCTTCTAACCCGAATTTAACGGCGTTAAAAAATAAATAAGGGTATGAGCACGGCACGTCCGCCGCCGTTAAAATATCGAGCACGTAATAACTCCAATTCGGGTATAATAGAGGCTTGGGCAAACCGACGGTATTATCGTTTAAGTTTTCGGGGTAAATAGGTATTCCCTCAATTTCATTCCCTCCTAAATTTATAATCGTAGTAATTGGAACGGGGTTAAGAGCATCGTAAAACCTTACGCGATATTTAGCCGCCACGTTTGCGGGGAGGTCGTTAGTTCCCGAAAGGTAAATTAAACCCCAATCAGTATTCCACGCGGGGATTTTTAGAGCTATACCAAACGAGGGGGCTATACTTGCTCTCAAGGGCCAACTATAAGTAGTTGAAATTCGGTCGCTCCATAAATACGAAAACGCATTATTAAGGGCAAATTTAACAAGGGAGCTTCCCGTATTAGCGTTGGGCTTATAACCGTTTGAGGGCTGATAATAGGCGTTAAAAACTTTACAAGCATCAACAGCCGAAACACCCGCGTTTTGAGTTAGTACGCCCGTAACTAACCACCACTCAGTAAAAACAAACGAATACTCCTCCCAGCCTGAGCCTATGGGTTCCGTATACGTGCCCGAGGTTGTACCCGAATGAATGTTATTAACCGCCTCACTATTCCGTAAATTAACTAGGGAAGCCAAATCAAAATATAATTTCGAATCGCCGAGAGCTGGCGAATAATAAAAGAAATAATTTTTTCCCGTCGAGGTTTCCGAAATGCTCACCCCGTATTTAAAACCACTTTGCCCCGCGTTCGTACTGCTTACAATAAAAAGTAACTTTTGCCCGCGAGGGGTCAAAGCATACGGAGAATCCTCAATAGTTAGCGCCATTTTTATTTAATGTATTTATCAGCTTTTAACCTTAGTTGTTGAAATACCTCTTTTCGATACATAGTGCGAAAATCTTGGCCGCTTTTTCTAAATTCATCCTGAAAAGCGTCCCTCATATAAAAAATTCCAACTATGCCACGGCGCCCGATGCTTTTCGCCATTCGTGCCGCCTCCCAAAGTTTCGTTTTCTCATTATCAGAGTTAAATAAACTTTTGCGTTTCATCCATTCATAAATCGGCGAAACGGGCGGCCAAGTTTTCGGGTTGTTATCGGGGCGGCGTCCCTTCTCAATTACGTCGGCGTAATTGCGCGTCGCCACGTCATTAAACGGAACCCCGAACCATTGGAGAATATTTGGCCCGCGTTTAAAATATCCCCACGTTAATTTACTGCTGAGGTTTCCCGTATCGATACGATTAACCGAGCGCCCTCGAATATTTCGTTTTTTCCTTAAATTAGCCTGAGCCCGTTTAATTACTCGGGCCCCGAATTCATCGAGAATAGGTTTATAATTTTCTAGCTTTGCCATTATATCTCAGTTAGAAAAATAGTGTATGCGGTTGAGGCGTTAGCGATTAAAAGCTCGGCGAACCGCTCGGCCTTTACTGGGTCAATGAGCGCCTCACTCACTCGGTTTCGGTTAGCCTGAGCCGCATCGTCAACCGTGGGCCATGTCAATGAGCCATCAGGGTTTTCTGTTGGCTCGATATAATCCGAACCCATTTTAAAAACGATTACTTGACCGTTGTTATTCACTATAAAATTATTTGCGTCAATTGTGTAACTCATATCGTTAATAATACTTGGTTATTTAATATCGCCGCGCTCGTTCCGCTCGCGTTATTGACGAACTTCATTCCCATTTGATCGCCGACCGCAACACTAACCGAGTTCACTAAATTAGTAAATACGCCAGCCGCTGAGCCCGCCGCAATGGTTAGCGTTAACGCTTGGTCAATGCTATTTTTTCGCACCGTGCAAACGAGCGAACCCGTCGCGGGTTGGGCTGTGCTAATCATTACATACAAACGAGTTAACGTGCCGTTCGTTATCATTGGCGTCCTTCGCACCGCGTCCGAGGCGTTATGGTTAGCCGAACCGCCAAACAGAGAACCGAATCGAGTAGCGCCAGCGGCCAACGTATCGCCATTGGCAAACTGATATAAAACCGAGGTTGAACTCGAGGTAATGCCTAGGTCGCTCACCATTTCGGCGGCCGTTCTCGCGGTGACTGTGTTATCGGCGTTAACCCTCAAGAAAGTCACGGCGCTCGGGTTGGCTAACGTGGCGAGGTTAGTTCCAACCGTGGTTAATCCAATCGCGTTTTGTTTTCCGTTGAACGTACTCCAATCAGCCGAACTCAACGCGCCCCGATTTGAAGCCGAGGCCGTTGGTAGGTTGAACGTGTGAACGCTTCCCGCTGAGCTAATCCCGAAATCGGTTCCCGCCGTACCCGTGGCGAAAGTTTGCGTCGAATCGGTTAGCCCGTTCAAAGAACTGAGCCCAATAGCATAGGTTGAATGCACCTCGCCTATTCGCCCGTCCTCAGTGTAAAGAGTAACTGTTTTTCCGTTTGTGTTTTGAATATCGAACTCAATAGCGACACGATCACTCGCGGCGGTTACGGTATTCGGAACCGAGAGGGCGAACGTGTAAAGGTCGATTACACTCCCGTTCGTTATTTGCTCAAGTGGTGAGGTTGCGATAGTTGTAAACGTCGTTCCGTTATAAACTTTCAGCACGGCGATAATTTCGGCGTTATTAGAACCCCCGCCCGTTTCGCTCAAGTATACATCGCACGTCCAAACGCCTGAGGGGATAATTAAATGGTTAGGCGAACCAACGTCCGTTATAAAGCTCGCAATTACGCCCGTGGTTGCCCGTGTAAAGTTAGCCGCGGGGCCTGTATTCGCCGCCGTGCCCAGCTCATAAAATGGCGAGCCTCCAATCGTACCTTGAGAGATATTCCCGTTAAAATAGAATATTTGACCGCCACCGCCTCCCGTGCTCGGAAAGTTGGCGAGCGTGCCGTCGCCCCTTATATACTGCGAGGTTGTACCCGCACCCGTGACCGCCAAAGTTCCCGCCGTGGTAACAGGTGACCCCGAAACGTTGAAAGCCGTTGGCATCGTTAAACCTACCGAGGTGACCGAACCCCCCGAGCTGGGCGTAACGGCCTCCCAATCGCCCGAGGTTGAGTTAAACGCTAAAACTTGACCGTTGGTAGGGGCTGGCGTGTTAACGTCGTTTAAATCGTTTAAATCAGCGGGAATAAACGGAAGGTTAATCAGGTCGTTATAATCGCCTGAGGTTGCAACCGCCGCGAGAGTTGGTTTATTCAATATCTCAGCGACCCCGCTAACCGCGTTCCAATCCGAATTAACTTGAGCGGCGGGAATAGTTGGAAGGTTGTTTAAATCATTATAATCATTCGAATAAGCAACCGCCCCGAGTTGGCCGTTATCGAATTGGTTAGTCAGCGCGTTAAATATTAGCGTGTCATTTTGAACGGGCCCGATAATATTAACGTCGCTTAAATCCCTGAGCTCGCTTGGAATAGTTGGGAAAGGTTGAAGGGCGCCCGTGCCGTCGATGTAATCGCCCGAGGTTCCCGCGCCAGTTATTGCCAACGTGCCCGCGCTCGTTATCGGCGAACCTGAAACCGCAAAAGCGGAGGGAACCATTAACGCCACGCTCGTAACCA
>Ga0315900_10002002_pt1 | contig 31964 bp, 24 predicted proteins | sample LakEriMetagenome_FD_203521 | JGI IMG/M metagenome (GOLD analysis project Ga0315900, IMG submission 203521) | Freshwater fungal communities from buoy surface, Lake Erie, Ohio, United States - Buoy 12 MA114 | ecosystem: Environmental > Aquatic > Freshwater > Lake > Lake biofilm | place: USA: Lake...
AAAACGCTCTAGCTTGGAATGTGCCTCGGCCCGCCAACGGACGGGCCGCGAGCGCACGCGCGCGAGCCGCAGGCGCCCCGCAGCGTAGCGGAGGGATCAGCGCCGAGGACGAACCCGCGGAGGCGGGTTCGCAAAACAAGTTACGCGGCGGCACTGATCCTTTCTTCCCCGGCAAAATCCTTCACCGGCAGCCGCCGTTCGCGGCCCATTGCGCCGAACACCAGTTCGACCATCCGCTCGGCGCCCCGTGGCGCGCTGGTGTCGACCGTGACGATGCCGAGCGCGGCGTAGTCCTCCTCGGCATTCTCGTCCGATGTTGCCACGATCCGGGCGATGCCCGGCAGGCGCTCCTGCACCAGCGGGGTGAGCTCGCGCGAGATCGCGCCATTGCCGGTCGCCACCACCACCAGCTCGCGCCGTCCCATGCCGATCGCGTCCCAGCTGCGCGGATCGGCGGGGTTGGCCTGATGGACGTGATAGCCGTCCGCCAGCGCGATCTGGAAGCGGGTGTGGTCGGGATCGATCGCGAGGTAGCCGATGCCATTGAAGGCCAGCGCGTCGGCGACGGCGCGGCCTGCTTGTGTCAGCCCGATGATCACCACCGGCGCATCGTCGCCCGCGAGCTTCGCATCGGGCGGCCCGGCGCGCAGGCGGCCTGCGAGCTTGCGCCCGATGGTCGCGACCGGCGGGGTCACCGCTAGGCTGATCGCGATCGCGGTCACCAGTGTCGAGACGAGGCGCGGATCGGCCAGCCCCGCCACCGCCGGTAGAGCCAGCAGCACCAGTGTGAACTCGCTCCCCTGTCCGAGCAGGAAGCCCAGCTGGATCGAGCCCGGCACCGACCAGCGGTTGACCAGCGCGGCGACCACGTTGAGCCCGCATTTCAGCGCGATCAGGCAGGCAGCGGCGAGCAGCACCAGCCACCAGTCCTCGACCAGCGCCGCCGGATCGATCGACAGGCCGACCGAGATGAAGAAGAAGCTGAGGAACAGCCCGCGAAAGGCGTCGATCTCGGTCTGCACCAGAATGCGGTAGCGCGAATCCGCCACCGCCATGCCGCCGAGGAAGGCGCCGAGCGTCAGCGAGAGCCCCGCCATGCCCGTCGCCCAACCGGCGGCGAGCGCGATGAACAGGGCGGTGGCGGTGTAGACCTCGGTCGTGCCCGCGCGCGCGATCAGGCGGAACAGCGGCTCGGTGAGAAACCGCGCGAACAGCACCGCGATGCCGAAGGCGGCGAGCGCCTTGGCTCCGGCGAGGCCCAGGGCGGGCAGCAGCGCCCCCCCGCCAGCAAGCGCGCCGGCGCCCACCAGCAGCATGATCGCGGCGATATCCTGAAAGATCAGGATCGCCTGCGCCGCGCGGCCGACCGGGCAATCCTCCTGATCGCGCTCGCGGATCACGCCGATCACGACGGCGGTGGAGGAGAGGCCCAGCCCGAAACCCGCGATCACCGCGAAGGCGGTGGGCAGGCCCAGCAGCGCCAGCAGCCCGGAAAAGGCTCCGCCCGCGACGATCATCTGCAAGGCGCCGAAGCCGAAGATATTGCCCGCCTCGGCCCTGATCCGCCCGAGCGAGAAGTGCAGGCCGAGGTTGAACAGCAGGAACATCACCCCGGCTTCCGCCATGGCGGCGACCAGCGGCCCGCTGAAATCCTTGGCGAGGCCAAGGCTCGCCAGCCCCAGACCCAGCCCGATATAGCCGACAATCGGATTGAGCCGCAGCGCGCGGCTAGCCAGCGCGGCGCCGATGCCGAGGCCGAGCAGGGTGATCGCCGGCTGGATCGTGCCCACCACCGAATGTCCGTCTGCCATGCTGCCCCCTTGCTGCCGACTTGCCGCTGCCAGGGGAGATGGGGCATGGCCCGCCTGCTGGCAAGCTCTGGCCATGACGCGCCAATCTGTGGCAAGGGCCGGTGCGCTGCGGGCGTGGCGGAATGGTAGACGCCGGGGACTTAAAATCCCCTGAGCCTTGCTCGTGTGGGTTCGAGTCCCACCGCCCGCACCAGCCCCATTGCCGCTATCAAAGCAGGCAGGCGCGCCATTAGGCCGTGCTTAACCACTTCACCCTATTGATTTGTGTCACTTATGGGACAGACGTGACCGGTCGCCCGCCTTCGTGGTGCGCTCCGGCAACGGGGCGCAACGGATTTGGACAAGGCGATCAATCTTGCAAGCCTGCCTGAGGCGGCAGACGCTCTGGGTGACGGGCCCGGTGCGGACCAGCGCGCCGCGCCGCGCTTTACCCTGCTGATCCGCGCGGCGAAGCTGGTTTCGGCGCAGGGCGAGTTCGTCTGCGTCATCCGCGACGTCTCCGAAACCGGGGTCAGCGTGCGCCTGTTCCATGCCCTGCCGAGCTGCCAGCAATACGAGCTGCACATGCCCGCAGGCGCCGTCTATGCCATCTCCCGCGTCTGGCACCGCGCCAACGAGGCCGGCTTCACCTTCGACGCCGTGGTCGATGTCGAGCAGCTGATCAACGAATCCGGCGACTATCCCAAGCGCGGCCTCAGGCTGGGGCTGTGCTTCCCGGTGCAGGTCGGCACGCTGGGGCAGAGCTTCGAGGCGCTGGTCGAAAACCTCTCGCAACAGGGCGCGCGGCTGGAATGCGACCGGCTGCTGGCGATCGATCAGGCGGTGCGGCTTGCCCTGCCCGACCCGTCCGGAGTGACCCGCGAGGTGCGCGCCAAGGTGCGCTGGCGGCGCGAGCAGCACTACGGCGTGGTGTTCGACGACACCTTCACGCTGGGCGATTTCGCGCGGCTGGCGGCGCGGCTTCAGGCGCCGGCCCTGCTCGAAGAGGGCTGAGCCCGCTCAGGCGGGCACGAATTTCAGCGCCAGGCCATTGATGCAGTGGCGCTCGCCGGTGGGCTTGGGCCCGTCTCCGAAAATATGGCCGAGATGCCCGCCGCAATCGGCGCAGTGCACTTCGGTGCGCGGATAGCCGATCTTGAAATCGGTGCTTTTGCCGACCGCTTGCCTGTCGATCGCCTGCCAGAAGCTCGGCCAGCCGGTGCCGCTGTCATATTTGTGCGCCGAGGCATAGAGCCGGTTGGCGCAGCCCGCGCAGACGAAGGTGCCTTTGCGCTTTTCCTTATTGAGCGGGTGGGAATAGGCGCGTTCGGTGCCTTCCTCGCGCAGGATGTGGAACTGCTCGCGGGTCAGGATGCGGCGCCATTCGGCCTCGCTCTTGCCCTTGGGAAAGCTCTTGGCCTCGGCCGGAGAGGCACCGCAGGCGGCAAGCAGCGGCGCGCCGGCACCGATCACGGCGGCGGCCAGCACGGTGCGGCGGTTGGCTTCAGGCAGGCGCATTGGGCAATCCTTCCGGGGTGTCTCGCGAGAATATACGCGCAAGACCCCCGCGCGGTTTCACGGCTCAGAAGGTGGTGATCTCGACTTCGAGCTTGCGGAAGCCGTGGACGAAGTTCGCCCGCACCCGCTCGACATCGCCCGCGACATGCACGCGCATCCGGCGCTTGTGCATTTCCTCGAGCAGCACGCGCAGTTGCAGCTCGGCCAGACGCGCGCCCACGCAGCGGTGGATGCCATAGCCGAAGGCGAGGTGGCGGCGCGCATTCTCGCGGGTGATGTCGAGCTTGTCGGGATTCTCGAACACGTCATCGTCGCGGTTGGCGCTGATGTACCACAGCACCACCTTATCGCCCGCCTTGATGGTCTGGCCGAAGACTTCGGTGTCCTCGGTGCAGGTGCGGCGCATGTGGGCCAGCGGCACCTGCATGCGCAGGATTTCCTGCACCGCATTGGGGATCAGATCGGGCTGTTCCTCGAAGAGCTTGCGCTGGTCGGGGAACTTGTCGAGCGCGTGGATGATGCCGCTCATGGTGTTGCGGGTGGTGTCGTTCCCGCCGACGATCAGCAGCACCAGATTGCCCATGAACTCCTCGGGGCTCATCTGGTTCATAGCGGGCGAGTGGATCATCATCGAGATGAGATCGCTGCCCGGCTCCTTGTCCATGGTGCGCTCCATCCAGATGGTCTGGAAATAGGCCGCCATCTCCTGAAGGATGCCCCAGCGCACTTCATCCAGCGCGCGCACCGAGCCGAGCTCGGTGTCCCCCGCCCAGTCCGACCAGAAGGTCAGCAGGCGGCGGTCTTCCCAGGGGAAGCCGAAAAGGATCGCGAGCATGCCGGTGGTGAGCTCGATCGACACCGTGTCGACCCAGTCGAACACCTCGCCGCGCGGCAGGCTGTCGAGCAGCTCGCCGGTGCGCTGGCGGATCTCCGCTTCCATGTCGGTGATCGCGGTGGGGGTGAACTTGGGCGCGACGGTGCGGCGCTGACCGGTGTGCTGCGGGCGGTCCATGGCGATGAACATCGGCAGCTCGCGGCGCTCGATATTGCTCGCCGCCAGCTCCTCTTCCGACAGGCGGTTGAGGATGGTGATGCCGCCGTGCTCCCAGCTCGACGAGAAGGTTTCGGGCAGGGCCTCGATATGCTGGATCGCCTTGTGGCCGACCACCGCCCAATAGGGGCCGTAGGGGCTATCCGGAATCCAGTGCAGTTGCCCCGCCTTGCGCATTTCGGCGAAGATCGGCTGCCACTTGTCCTCGGCATAGATCTCCGAGCGGCTCACGTCCCACGGGTGGGAGTGGCGCAGCCGCTCTTCCGGGTGCGCGGCGAAGTGGGCCTTCAGCGCGTCATAGGAGGTCGGCTCGCGGCGCACTTGCGGGCGCTGGATGGCGTGCGAGGCAGGCGGTTGGGCAATCGTGGCCATGATGTCTCTCCCGTCCGGCGACCTCGTGGGGGTGGGTCGCGCTGGTCCGAGTCGCATCCTGCCTTAACTGACAGGGATGTCAATAATGGTTTCGATTTGGAACCTATTCTGCCGGCTCGGTTGCTCCCGGGCTGCGCAGAGCAAAGCGCGAACGCTTCACCCGGCCCGCGCCGCCCGACTTCATCACCCGCTTGCGGAACAGCAGCGATCCGCCCTTGACCAGCGCCAGCACCGCCAGCCCCTGCCACGCCAGCGCGAGCGCATGGGTCCAGAGTTCGGGCTCCATCGCCGCGCGCGCCAGCATCGCGAAGGGCGAGGACAGCGGGAAGGCGACGGCCGCCAGCTCCAGCCCCGAACCGGGGGCCTTGATCGTGTAGGCGGCAAGGAAGAACACCATCAGCTGCATCATGGTGACCGGCATCGACAGCGTCTGCACCTCGCGCACCGTGTTCGCCATCGCGCCGATGGTGAGGAACAGCGCGCCCAATAGCAGATAGGCCATCGCGAAGTAGATCACGCCCAGCGCGATGAACAGCGGCCAGCCCACCGCAGGCGCGGGGAGATTGGCGAAATCGAACCCGGTCGAGGCATTGATCGCCCCGCCGCCGAGGCTCCACAGCGCGAACCCGGCCGAGCCCCACACCGCGATGCCGACAAAGCTGACGGCGAGCATGGCGAAGAGCTTGCCCATGAACACCGCGTCCATCGGGATTGCGGCGGCCAGGATCTCGATGATCTTGTTCGCCTTCTCCTCGACAAGGTTGGACAGCACCATCCCGGCTAGCAGCATGGTGAGCAGGAACAGGATCATCTGTGCGGCCTGCGCGGTCTGGATGCGGCTCGAACGCTCGGTCGCCGCCGAGGTGGCGACGACTTCGCTGAGGACATCGGGGAAGGCGGTCGGCTCGGCCTGCAAGGCATGGCCCGCAATCGTGCTGATCGGCCCCTGCCAGCGCAGCAGCTGGCCTTCGGTGCCGACCAGCTGCGGGGCGGCGAGCGTGCCGGTCATGATCGCGGCGTAATTGCCGCGGCGCGATTCCATGAAGGCGCGGGCATCGAAGGCGGGATCATCGGTGGCTTCGGGCACTTCGCGCAAGGCCGGCAGAGCGCCGCCGAGCCGCGGGACGAGCCTTTCGGCTGCGACCTGCATCGCGGCATTATCGGCCGGGCTCATGGCGAGCCCGATCTCGACGCTGACCGCCTCGCGCTGCACCTCGCCGCCGATCGCGCCAGCCATGCCGCCGATCAGCACCGGAAACAGCGGGCCGAGCAGGAAGAACAGGAAGGCGCGGCTGAACAGCACCGCGACGAAATCGCGCCGGGCGATGACCCATGCGGCTTCGAGCGCCGAGAGGCGCGGGCGGATCATCTCGCTCATGCGCGGTCCCCTTCATTATCGGCTTGCAGCTGGCGCGCGGCGGCCTCCCCCGCGATCGCGACGAAGGCATCGTGCAGCCCGGCGCGCTCGATCGAGAGCGAGAGGATGCCCGCCTCGCCTTCGATCAGGCCTTTCAGGAGCGGCTCGATCCCGCTTTCGGGCAGGGGGAAGTGGAAGAAATCGCCGTTGCGGCGGGTTTCGGGCGGCAGGGCGGAAAGCCACGCGCCCTCGCGCGCCCGCGTCTCCAGCCGCACCTGCGCCGGAATCCGGTCACGCGCCGCCTCGACCGAGCCGGCATAGGGCACCTTGCCCCCGGCAATGATCGCCACGCCTTCGCACAGGCGTTCGGCATGGTGAATGACGTGGGTCGAGAAGATCACCGTCACCCCGTCTTCCGCCAGCGCGCGGATCATCATTTCCAGCTTGCCCTGGTTGATCGCGTCGAGCCCCGAGAAGGGCTCGTCGAGCACCACGAGGCGCGGCTTGTGGACCAGCGTGCCGAGCAGCTGAACGGTCTGCGCCATGCCCTTAGACAGCTGGCGGATGGTGCGGTTGGCGGCATGGCCGAGCCCGTGGCGTTCGAGCAGTTCGGCCGCGCGCAGGCGTCCTTCCTTGAGCGGCAGGCCGCGCAGCGAGCCCATGAAGGCAATCGCCTCGATGCACTTCATCTGCGGGTAAAGCCCGCGCTCTTCCGGCAGATAGCCGATCAACCGGCCGATCTCGTGGGGGCGGTCATGGCCGAACACGCGGCGCACGCCCTCGTCGGGATCGATGATGCCGAGCAGCATCCGGAGCGTCGTGGTCTTGCCGGCACCATTGGGGCCGAGAATGCCGTAGATCGCGCCTTCGGGGACGGAAATGTCCACCCCCGAGACGGCGCGCGTCCCGTCAAAGCTCTTCACCAGCCCGCGGGCCTCGATTGCGAGGGGGCGTGCATCATCGGGGATGGCGCTGAAGCCCATTCCCGCATTGCCCGACCGATTCTGTTCGCTTACCGCCATATCCATGACTTACGCGGTTAGCGGGTCGGATTAAACGGGAGCCTCTCCAAACATGGTTAACGGCCCGGCAAGTTCTGACCTTGCGGCGCGGATCGCCGCAGAGGCTGAGCGCCAGGGCTTTGCGGTGTGCGGCTTTACCGGTGCGGGCGAAGACCCCCTGCGCAGCGCGCGGCTGGAGCAATGGCTGGGCGAGGGGCGCCACGGCTCGATGGAGTGGATGGCGGCGCGGCTCGAGCACCGCCGCTCGCCGCAAGGCCTGTGGCCCGAGGCAAGGAGCGTCATCGCGCTCGGCATGAGCTACGCTCCGGCGCATGATCCGCTGGCGCTGGAGGGCTCGGACACCCACGCGCGGATTTCGGTCTATGCCCAAGGCAAGGACTATCACGATGTCGTGAAAAAGCGCCTCAAGGCGCTCGCCCGCTGGCTGGTGGAGGCGGTGCCGGACGCGCAAGTGAAGGTCTTCGTCGACACCGCGCCGGTGATGGAAAAGCCCTTGGGCGAGGCGGCGGGGATCGGCTGGCAGGGCAAGCACACCAACCTCGTCAGCCCGACCCATGGCAGCTGGCTGTTTCTGGGGGCGATCTACACGACACTGGACTTGGCTCCGGCAGAGCCGCACCGCGACCAGTGCGGTTCCTGCCGAGCCTGCCTCGATGCCTGCCCGACAAACGCCTTTCCCGCGCCCTACAAGCTCGATGCGCGGCGCTGCATTTCCTACCTCACGATCGAGCACAAGGGGCCGGTGGCCGAGGAGCTGCGCGAGGGGATCGGCAACCGCATCTATGGCTGCGACGATTGCCTTGCGGTGTGCCCGTGGAACAAGTTCGCGAGCCAAGCGCAGGCCATCGCCGAATTCCTCCCCCGCGCCGAGCTGGTCACCCCGCGGCTGGCGGAGCTGCTGGCGCTCGACGATGCGGGCTTCCGCGCGCTGTTCTCCGGCTCCCCGATCAAGCGCATCGGGCGCGACCGCTTCGTGAGGAACTGCCTCTATGCGGCGGGCAACAGCGGCAACCGCACATTGATGCCGCAGGTCGAGGCGTTAACGGCGGACCCCGATCCGGTGGTGGCTGACGCGGCGCAATGGGCGCTCTTGCGGCTTGGATCGGGTTCACTGACGTGAACCGCAGACCTCCCGCCCCGCCTCCCCACCCGGCCACCATAGCCTGATGGTATCATTGGTGGCCGGGTGGGGAGGCGGGGCGGGAGGTCTGCGCCACCGACGGTGGCCGCAAACAAACGCGTCTTAGATCAAATCCTTCAGCGCCACTTCGGGATCGGCCAGCAGCGCCGGGTCGATCTTCCCTGCGCCGCTCTCCAGCAGCTTTCTCGCCTGCACATAGTCCTTCATCGTCCCCACGCAGTCGAAGGCGATGGGCTTGCCGGCCTTGAGATAGACGACGGTGAACTTGCGCGTTTCCGGATCGCCGCGCAGCACGGTCGCATCGAAGCCGAGGCTGAGGCCTGCGGTCTGGAGCTTCAGGTCAAACTGGTTCGACCAGAACCACGGCAGGGCGTGATAGGGTTCCTTCTCGCCCATGATCGCCTTGGCCACGGTGCCCGCCATGTCATGCGCGTTCTGGACCGATTCCAGCCGGATCACGGCATTATCGGCAAAGGGATTGGAATGCGCCGCGCAGTCGCCGATGGCGTAGATATCGTCGAGCGTGGTGCGGCAGCAGAAGTCCACATCCACGCCGTTCGAGCCGGCGGCTCCCGCCGCGATCAGCGGGGCTACGGCAGGCACGATGCCGATGCCGACCACCACCATGTCGCAGGGCACATCCTCGCCCGTGTCGAGCCGGACGCCGGTGACCTTGTCCTCGCCCAGCACCGCGTGGACTCCGGTCGAGAGGCGCACATCGACGCCCTGACGGCGATGTTCCTCGGCGTAGAAGGTGGACAGCTCCTCTCCCGCCACTCGGGCGAGCAGGCGATCCAGCATCTCGACCAGCACCACCTCGCACCCCAATTTGCGCAGCACGGCGGCGGCCTCAAGCCCGATATAGCCCCCCCCGATCACCACGGCGCGCTTCGCTCCGCCGCTGAGCGCCTGCATCATCGCATCGGCATCGGACTTGTCGCGCACGTAGAACACCTGGGGCAGCACCGCCCCCGGCACCGGCAGGCGGCGCGGATCGCCGCCGCCCGACCAGATCAGCTTGCGATAGGTCACTGTGCCCCCGTCCGAGAGGGTGAGGCGGTGCGCGTGGCTGTCAATCGCGGTCACCGCCGCGCCGAGGCGCAGGGTAACATCCTTGTCGGCCCAGAACTTCTCGGGCCGGATCATGATCCGCTCGAAGCCCTTGTCGCCCGCGAGATATTCCTTCGACAGCGGCGGACGCTCATAGGGCGGCGCATCGTCGCGCCCGATCATCAGGATCGAGCCTTCGTGGCCGTGCTGGCGCAGCGCAATCGCCGCCTGCGCGCCGCCGTGGCCGGTGCCGACGATGACGACGTCCCAGTGACTTGTGGCGTGGTCGATATTGGTAGAAGTCATGCCCTGCCTATGCCCCTCCGGCGGATTGCGGCCTTTGACTTGCCGCAAACGTCCCGGGGGTCAAGCAGAAGGCTCGATATTGGCCACCTTGGACAAGGCAGGCCCTCCAACCGCGCTTGCACCCCGCCCGCTGCGACGGGACGGGGGAAGCGACGGGAAGGTCAACGCTCCAGCAAATTCCGCGCCTGACTGGCGATCTGCGCCAGCATTGCCGGGCCGACCGGGGGGCGGGCCTGGGCGCGGGCGATCATCGAGCGGAACTGCGCGACGCTCGCTTCATTGCGCGCCGCCCATTCGCCCACCGCGCCGCGCGGATCATCCTTGCCGCCTTTGCGCCGCAGCAGACGTCGCAGGAAATCGAGCCGCATCGCCTGGAAATCGCGCGCGAGGCCCGAGACCAGCAGGCGGTCCCACACGTCCGACGGCGACATATGCGCCGCGGTCCCCTGCGCCCAGTCGAGCCCCAGCCGCCCGCCGATATCGGTGAAGGCATGGGTCAGCGCGATGGCATCGATCCCGGTCTCCAGCGCCAGCTTGGCAAGGCCCACCGCCCCGTCGAAATCGAACAGGTTGGCGACCCGCGCCGCCAGCGCCTCGGAGGCGCCCGCAGCGACAAAGCCTTGCCGCAGTTCCGTCGAACGCGCGCGCGGTTCGGCGGCGAGCAGCTCCTCGCGTGCGGCGGCGAGGCGCACGACGCCCTTTTCGAGTTCGGCGATCATCGCGCCCGCCTCGACCTTGCCCGCAGCCGTGCGCAGCACATCGCTCATCAGGTTGCCGACCGCAGCGGCCAGCCGGTCGAACAGCACCAGCCTTGCGCTTTCGGGGATCGCGGCCGCATCGAGCTCGCGCCACAGGGCGTCGAGCCCGAACAGCCTTTCGGCCACCACGAAGGCTCCCGCCACTTCAGCGAGGCCCACGCCTTCCTCCTCGGCGAGTTCGAAGGGGTGGACCATGCCGAGCCGGTTGACGATGCGGTTCGACAGGCTGGTCGCGATCATCTCGCGCCGCAGCCGGTGTCCGCGGATCTCGGCGGCATAGGTCTTGCGCATCGCGGTGGGGAAGCGCGCGATCAGCAGCGCATCATTGACCGGATCATCGACCAGCGTGCTCGCCTCCAGCGCGTCCTGCAAGGCAAGCTTGGCCGAGGACAGCAGCACCGCGAGTTCGGGGCGGGTGAGCCCCTGCCCGTCAGCCGCGCGGCGCAGCAGGGTCTCGCCATCGGCCAGCCCCTCGGTGCGGCGATCGAAGCCGCCGATGTCCTCGAGCCGCTCGATCAGGCGGACATAGGAGGCGCTCGCCCCGGCTCCGCCCGCCTCGGCCACCGACAGGGCGAGCGCCTGCAAGCGGTTGTCCTCGAGCACGATGGTGCCGACCTCGTCGGTCATTGCCGCGAGCAGCGTGTTGCGCTTCTTCGCGCTGAGCTTCCCGCTCGCGCTCGCAGCGGCCAGCGCGATCTTGATGTTGACCTCGTTGTCCGAACAATCGACCCCGGCCGAATTGTCGATGAAGTCGGTGTTGATCCGGCCTCCCGCCAGCGAATAGGCGATGCGCCCGGCCTGCGTGACGCCGAGGTTCGCACCCTCGCCGATCACGCGTGCGCGCACTTCGCCCGCATCGACGCGCAGGGCATCATTGGCCGGATCGCCGACCTGGATGTGGTTTTCGTGCGGCGCCTTCACATAGGTGCCGATCCCGCCGAACCACATCAGATCGACCCGCGCGCGCAGGATCGCAGAGATCAGCGCTTCGGGTTCCACTTCCTTCTCGGCAATGTCGAGCAGGTCGCGCATCTGCTTGGTCAGCTTGATGCGCTTCAGCGAGCGGCTGAACACCCCGCCGCCCTTGGAAATCAGCGCGGGATCATAATCCTCCCAGCTCGAACGCGGCAGTTCGAACATGCGCTTGCGCTCTTTCCAGCTGGTCAGCGGATCGGGGGTGGGATCGATAAAGATGTGGCGGTGATCGAAGGCGGCGACGAGCTTGATCGCCTTCGAGAGCAGCATCCCGTTGCCGAACACGTCGCCCGACATGTCGCCGCAACCTGCGACGGTGACAGAGTCCGTCTGGACGTCGATCCCCATTTCGCGGAAGTGGCGCTGGACGCTCACCCATGCGCCGCGCGCGGTGATGCCCATCGCCTTGTGGTCATAGCCGTTCGAGCCGCCGCTGGCGAAGGCGTCGTCGAGCCAGAAGTCGCGCGATTGCGCGATGCCATTGGCGATGTCGGAGAAGGTCGCGGTGCCCTTGTCGGCGGCGACCACGAAATAGGGGTCCTGCCCGTCGAGCACCTGCACGGCCTGCGGGTGGACGACCTTGCCGCTGACGATATTGTCGGTGACCGACAGCAGCGTGCGGATGAAGATCTCGTAAGCCGCGCGGCCCTCGGCAGCCCAGCCTTCGCGGTCCAATGCGGGGGAGGGAAGCTGCTTGGGATAGAAGCCGCCCTTCGCGCCGGTGGGCACGATCACCGCGTTCTTCACGCGCTGGGCCTTCATCAAGCCGAGGATTTCGGTGCGGAAGTCGTCGCGCCGGTCGGACCACCTGAGGCCCCCGCGCGCCACTGCGCCCGAACGCAGGTGGATGCCTTCGACGCGGCGCGAATAGACGAAGATCTCGCGCCACGGCACGGGCTTGGGCAGGTTCGGCACCAGCGACGAATCGATCTTGAAGGCCAGCGCTTCTGCCGCAGCCGGGGCAAAGGCATTGGTGCGAAGCACCGCGTCCAGCACCGCGCGGTAGAGCCGCAGCAGCCGGTCGTCATTGATCGCGGTGACCTTGGCAAGGCCGCGGGTGAAGGCGGCAGAGGCCGCCGCAATCGCTTCATCGCGGTTTCCGGCGAAGGCCGGATCGTGGCGGGCGGCGAACAGATCGATCATCGCCGCGGTCACCTGCGGCGCGCTGACCAGCGCATCGACCACGGTGTAGATGGTGTAGCTCACCCCGGTCTGGCGCAGATAGCGATAGATCGCGCGCATCCAGTTGGCTTCGCGCGGAGCCAAGCCGATCGCCGTGACGAGGCGGTTGAAGGGGTCGTCCTCGCCTGCGCCATTGAGCACGTCGGCGAGCGCGGCCTCGATCAGCGCGGCGCGGGCGACCAGTTCCTTGCGGTCGGTCCCGGCGGGGATGGTCAGCTGGAATTCGTGGATCGAGCCGAGTGCGGGATCACTGAGGAAGGTCGGTAATTCGGCCGCCACGCGGAAGCCGAAATGTTCGAGCGCGGGCACCGCGTCCGACAGCGCGAGGCGGCGGCGGGCGCAATAGATCTTGAGCCGCAGCCCGTCCGGCCCGTCGCTGTCCATGTGATAGAGCCGGGTGGCGCGATCGGGGCGTGCGGCGGTGCTGGCGGCATCCTCGTGCTCGCCATGGGCGAGGGTGCGCAAGCGCGCGATATCGCGCGCGGCCTCGGCCGGGCCATTGGCGAGGCGATAGGCGGTCGGGAAGGCGGGGGCATAGCGCGCGGCGAGCATGGCGGCGCGGCCATCATCCTCGTGGGTCGAAAGGTGGGTTTCCACCGCCTCGTTCCAGCCGCGCAGCAGATCGACCAGCTGGGCTTCGATCCCGGCGGGTTCGGGCATCGTCTCGCAGCCGCGCACATCGATCAGGAAGCGCAGCAGCGCGAGCGAGCTGCCCTCGACCTCAAGGCTCCAGTCGAGCAGCGCGGCGCCCGGCGCGGCGAGCAGCATCGCCTGGATCTGGAGGCGCACTTCGGTCGAGAGCTGGTCACGCGGCAGCCAGACGAAGGCGAAGAGGTGGCGTTCGAGGGTGGAGGGGACCATCACCATGCGCACCCGCGGGCGATCCACCAGCGCCATCTTGGTGGTGGCAAGCTCGGCCACGCTGGCCCGCCGGAAGGCGATCAGCAGATCATTGGGCAGGGTGGTGAAGGCATGCACCAGCGCCTTGCCATTGTGCCCGGCGGGATCATAGCCGAGCCGGTCGGTGAGATCCGCGAGCCGCTGGCGCAGCACCGGCACTTCGTGCGGGCGGGCGTTGAGCGCGGCGCTGGTCCACAGGCCGGCATGGAGCGAGAGCGCGGCAATCTTGCCGCCTTCGCGCACCGGCACGATGAACAGATCGAGCGGGCTGGCGCGGTGGACGCGCGAATGGACGTTGGACTTGATCACCAGCAGCGCGCGCGGCCGGCCCTCGGCCTCGTGGCGATCGAACCAGTCGAAGGCGCGCTGGAGCGAGACTTCGGCCAGCAATTCGCGTGCCGAGCCGCGGCAGATGCCCAGAAATGCATCCGCGCGCCCGTCGCGATAGCGGGTGAGGTGGCCGAGCTGGGTCAGCATCCCGCCGTTGAGCCATTCGAGCAGCGCGCCCGCTTCACCGTCCACGGCGGCGGCCGCCTGCGCGTCGGCGGCCATGGCGGCCTGCACCTTGGGCCAGTCAGCCACGGCAGCGCGGACATCGGCGAGGGTCAGCTCCAGCGCTGCGTGGAGTTCGCGGCGCAGGCGGGCATCGACCCGCGGGGTTTCGATGTAGATCAGCGATTCGCGCAAGGCGGGCGCGGTCTTCTCTTCCGGCCGGGCGATGGCGGTGACGGCGCCCTTGGCGTCGCGGGTGACCGGGGCGACGGGGTGCAGCAGCCGGTCGATCGCGATCCCTTGCGCGGCGAAGGTCGCGGCGACCGAATCGACCAGGAAGGGCATGTCGTCATTGACCAGCGCGATGCGCAAGCGGCGTGTCCCGGTGTCGGATTCGATATGGACCAGCGATTCGCCCGCTTTGCGGGTGCAGGCGGCGGCGATCAGGAACTGCGCGGCCTCGTCCAGCACGGGGCGATCGGCGGGGGCGTCACTTGGCAGCAGCGAGGCTTCGAGATGGAGGCGCAGCGCTTTGATCCACGCGTTCTGCGCCGCTCCAGCAGCGGTCTTAGACCCCATATTCGGCTCCTGCCCATCCTGCGTCCGGCCCGCACTTTGTGCGCAACATTGTTGTGCCGGCTTGTTGTTATCGTGTTTCGCCGCGATACGCCTTTACCCGCGCTCTGCCAAGCGTGTTGATACCTAAGGTCAGGCGGCGAGTGCCTTTTCGCACGCCTCCATCGTCATTTCGAGGCTGCGGATGCGGGCGTCCGGATCATAGGTCGCCCCGCACAGCATGATTTCATCCGCGCCGGTGCGGGCCACGAAGGCGGCGATACCCTCGCGCACCTGCGCAGGCGTGCCGACCGCTGCGGCCTGCCCGATATGGGCGAGCATCGCCTGCGCGCTTGCGGGGAGGGTCTCGGTGTAATCCGCGATCGGCGGTGGCAGCTTGCCGGGATTGCCGGTGCGCAGCCGCACGAAGCTTTGCTGCTGGCTCGAGGCAAGCAGCCGCGCCTCGGCCTCGGTTGCGGCGGCGAACACGTTCATCGCGACCATCACATGCGGGCGGTCCAAGGCCTCTGAGGGCTGGAAGTCGCGGCGATAGAGCGTCAGCGCGGCATCGAGATGATCGGGCGCGAAATGGGCGGCAAAGGCATAGGGCAGGCCGAGCTTGGCGGCCAGTTGCGCGCCGAACAGGCTCGATCCCAGCATCCACAATTCCACCTTGGCGCCCATGCCGGGGGTGGCGGTGATCGGCAGGTCGAAATCGCCGGTCAGCAGCGCACGCAGCTCGACCACGTCCTGCGGGAAATATTCGGCCGCCTGATGGAGGTTCTTGCGCAGGGCGCGCTGCAATTCCGGCCCGGCGCCCGGCGCGCGGCCCAGCCCGAGATCGACCCGTCCGGGGAACAGCGCATCGAGCGTGCCGAACTGCTCGGCGATCTGGAACGGAGTGTGATTGGGCAGCATGATCCCGCCCGAACCGATGCGGATGGAGCTGGTGGCGTTGCCCAGATGCGCCAGCACCACCGATGTCGCCCCGCCCGCGATCCCGTCCATCGCGTGATGCTCGGCCACCCAGAACCGCTTGCACCCCGCCTGCTCGGCAGCGCGGGCGAGATCGGCGGTGGCGGCAAAGGCTTCGGACAGCGTCCCGCCTTCGCGCACCGGAACGAGATCGAGCACGGAGAAGGTCGTCATGCGGGTGGTTCCTGTGCGGTTGCCGGGGCCGCGGGCGCGGGGCCGAGCTGGACGAGATAGTCCTTCGCCTGTTTGGCCGCATCGCTTTCGGCGGCAAGGTCGATCACCGATTGCCAGCTCGCCCGCGCGGCCTCGTCGCGCCCCGCCAGCACGGCGATGACGCCGGCTTCAAGCCCGATCTCCGGCGCTCCCGGCGCGAGCCTTGCGGCCGCTTCGATCGTGATCTGCGCGGCGTCGAGCCGGTCCATGCGGCGCAGCAGGGTGGCTTTCAGGAGCCAGCCTTCGCTGCTTTCCGGCGCGAGCCCGGTCGCCTCGTCGAGCGCCACAAGCGCCTCGTCCTGCCGGTCCAGCGCGACCAGCGCGCGCGCCCGGTCAATCGCGGCAATCGCCTGCAAGGAGGCGGCAGCGGCGCTTTGGGCTTCTGCCCCGGCCTGCGTCAGCAGCGCCAGCGCACCCTCGCTGTCCCCGCCTGCCAGCGCGGCATTGCCCGCCATCATGGTGAAGCGCGCGCGGGCGCGGGTTTCGCCTTCAGGGGTTTCGTCATGCGCGGCCATGAAGGCGCTGCGCGCATCCTCCCACAGGCCGAGTTCGCTCGCTGCCGTGCCGAGGCAGTGATTGGCGAGCACCCGCTCGGTCCCGGTGGTCTGGGTGCGGCGGATCTGCGCCATGGTGTGGGCGCGGGCGGCATCGGTGCCGATCGCATCGAGGCAGGATTGCAGCCACGCGCTGGTGGGATCGGTGATCTCCTGCTCGGTCTGCGGACTGCGCGCGCTTTGCCGGGGCGGCCGGCCCTGCACCAGATCATCACCGCGCATCCCTCCGCTCATGGGATCGGGGCCAACCTGAAGCAGCAGGGCAAGGAGCAATGACACGGGTCGGGCAATCCTAGGCGTAGAATCCGGCCACGATGGCCTTGAGAGCGGCGATATCGCTATCGCGGGAGAGGCGGTGATCGCCGTCCTCTACCAGCGTAACCTGTACGTCGTCCGAACGTAAGGCGTCCTTGAGCCGCAGGCTGATGTCCCATGGCACATCGGCGTCCTGTTTGCCGTGGATCAGACGCACCGGGCAGGTGATGTCGATGCTGCTGTCCAGCCGCACATGGCATTCGGCATCGGCGAAGAAGCCGGGATGGGTCGGGGTCGGCTCGGGGCCATAGGGGTTGGGTTGATACAGAACCTCGCCCGCCGCCAGTGTGCTGCGCTGCGCCTCGGAATAGCCCCAGCGGGTGAAATCGGGTGCAGGGGCAATGCCGATCAGCCCGGCGAGGCGGTGCTTCAGGTGCTCGGCCACCAGCAGCATCAGCCAGCCGCCCATCGAGGAGCCGACCAGCAGCACCGGCCCGCTGACATAGGAGGCGACGAGCGCCAGCACCTCGTCACGCCAGCGCGAGAGCATGCCATCGGCAAAATCGCCCCCCCTATTTTCTCCGGCGCTTTGTCCGCAGCCCGAATAGTCGAGCAGCAGGCAGGCGCGGCCCTGTTCCTGCGCTTCGGCGAAGAGCGCGGCCGCCTTGCTGCCGCTCATGTCGGACATGTAGCCGGGCAGGAAGACGAGTGTGGGGCCCGTTCCGGGGGTAAAGCGGAAGGCGATGCTGCGGCCGTCGTAGAGGGTGTGAAACATCACGTCGTTCATCCCCCCACCATGCCTCGCGCGGGCAGGCAAAGGCAACCATTGTCATGGCCGCGCAACAGGAGAGGGTTACGCCGCCAACATGTTCAAAACCGACACCGCGGCCCAGCCCGCTCCCGCCGCGACCGCTCTGACCCGTCGCTCGCTGTTCACGCTGGCAGGCGCAGGTGCCGCGCTCGCCGCCGCGCCGCTCGCCGCGCGGAGCTTCGGCACCGGCTTTACCCATAATGTCGCGAGCGGGGAGCCGGCCACCGACAAGGTGATGCTGTGGACCCGGTACGTCTCCGACAAACCCGCCTATCTCGCCTGGGAAATGAGCGAGACCGAGGATTTCGCTCGCCTCGCCGCCGAGGGCAGCACCGGCAATGCGGCCGGGCCCGACAGCGATTACTGCGTCAAGACCTGGGCCGACGGCTTGCAGCCGGGGCGCTGGTATTTCTACCGCTTCATCGCGCCCGACGGCACCAAGTCGCCGGTGGGGCGCACCCGCACCCTGCCCGAAGCGGGGGCGCAGGCCTTCCGCATGGCGGTGTTCTCCTGCTCGAACTACGGCTTCGGCTGGTTCAACGCCTATGGCCATGCGGTCGAGGCCAATGACTGCGATCTCGCGGTGCACCTCGGCGATTACATCTACGAATATGGGGCGGACAATTATCCGAATCCCGGGCAGGGCCTCGCCGAGCGCGTGCTCGATCCGGCCACCGAGATCGTCGCCCTGACCGATTACCGGCTGCGCTATGCCACCTACCGCGCCGATCCCGATTGCCAGCGCCTGCATCAGGTGCTGCCGATGATTGCGGTGTGGGACGATCACGAAAGCGCCAACGATGCCTACCGCGACGGCGCGCAGAATCACCAGCCGGACACCGAGGGCGACTGGGCCGCGCGCAAGGCCGCCGCCAAGCGCGCCTATCGCGAATGGATGCCGGTCTCCGACGAGCCCTATGCCACCTATCAGGTCGGCGACCTTGCTACCCTGTTCCGGCTCGACACCCGGCTGGAGGGGCGCGAACAGCAGTTCAGCCTCGAAAAGGTGCTGGCCGGGCAGAAGGACCCGCAGGCAGTCATGGCCGCGCTGGACAAGTTCAAGACCGGCGACTGGGCCAATCCCGAACGCCAGCTGCTCGGGCAGGCGCAGGAGGCCTGGCTGGCCGAGGGGCTCGCCGCCTCGACCGGGAGCGGGACCGCGTGGCAGGTGCTGGTGCAGCAGGTGCTGATCGGCAACCTCAAGAGCCCGCAATCGCTCACCAATCAACTCGGCGATGGCCTGCCCGATTTCGTGCGTCAGCGGCTGACCGCATCGGCCATGGCGAGCAAGGCCGGCCTGCCGCTCAACATGGACGCCTGGGACGGCTACCCCGCCGCGCGCGAGCGGGTGTTCAAGTCCGCGCTCAAGGCCGATGCCAACCTGCTGGTGCTGGCGGGCGACACCCATAATGGCTGGGCCTTCGAACTGGCGCAGGACGGGGCCCGGGTGGGCGTGGAGCTGGGCGTGTGCTCGGTCAGCTCGCCGGGGTTTGAAAACTACCTGTCCTTCGTCAAGCCCGACACGCTGGCCGCAGCGCTGGTGGCGGAGAACGAGCAGCTCAAATGGGCCGACACGGCGCAGCGCGGCTACATGACCGTGGAACTGACCAAGGCCCGCGCGACCACCGAATACCGCTTCACCGGCAGCGTCAAGCAGCGCTCGACCAGGCTGGCAGGGACGAAGCGGATCACGAGCGAGAAGGGCTCGGGCAAGCTGGCGGTCTAGTCGCGGCTGAAGATTGCCTCGATCGGCAGGCCGAACACCTCGGCAATGCTGAAGGCGAGCGGGAGCGAGGGGTCGTAGCGGCCGGTCTCGATCGCGTTGACGCTCTGGCGCGAGACGCCGAGCCGGTCGGCGAGGTCCTGCTGGCTCCAGCTGCGTTCGGCGCGCAGCACGCGCAGGCGGTTGTTCATTTCAGCGAGCCCCAGGTGCCGTATTGCACGCGATTGGCGATCTGGCGGAGAAACTGGCCGGCGAAGAACAGCACCGGCCACCAATAGGCATCGATCCGCGAAATGATGTCGAAATCGCTCAGAAACCCGTGAACGGCCGCCAGACTGAGCGCGAAACCCGCAGCGATGAGGGTCTGGCGGACAAACAGCAGGCGCATGAATTCGTCCTGTGTTTCGATCATCAGGCGGCCCATGATGACGAAGGTAAGGGCGATGCAAAGCCCGCAGACCAGAGCGATGGCAATGGCTGCCTGCGGGCCGAGCAGTCCGGCCTTCATGGCCAGCTGCCCACCGACCAGAGCAGAGGCGTAAACCGCGATGACCGCCATAAGGCGCCAGACATAGCGCTTCATGGCGGCTCGGGACGGGTTGGAGGACATGGAAAGCTCCTTTTGCATAATGGCAAGGACGCTTTACATCTGAGTCGTGGCTTGTGTCAAGGACGCTTTCCATCAACTTGGAGGTGACTTTTAACCCCTGGCGGCCTATACCCGCGTCCATGGCCATGCTGCTGACCACGACTGCGACCACTACCACCACCCGGACTATCCGGGGGCGGCGGCGCGCGGCTTAGGCCCAAGCGCCCGCCGCCCGGATCGGGGCGGCGCGGTGTCCTTCCCGAACCGAATAACGCTCAACACCGCTCTTCCGGTGCGCGCCCTCTTGTCCTAAGGCGCGGCCAAACGAGACGGATTGCGATTATCATGACGGAACTGCTCAAGATCAGCCTGCCCGACGGCTCGGTGCGCGAAGTGCCCTCCGGTTCGACCCCGGCGGACATTGCCGCGGCGATCGGCCCCGGCCTCGCCAAGGCGGCGCTCGCCGCGCGCGTCAATGGCGAGCTGCGCGATCTCACCCGGCCGTTCGAGGGCGATGCCGAGCTGGCGCTGGTCACCGCGCGCGACGAGGCCGATGCGCTCGAACTCGCGCGTCACGACTATGCCCATGTCCTCGCCGAAGCGGTGCAGGCGCTGTTCCCCGGCACGCAGATCACCTTCGGCCCGGCGACCGACGACGGATTTTACTATGACGTGAAGGCGCCCACGAGCCGCGAGCCTTTCGGCATGGATGATCTGCCCGCGATCGAGGACAAGATGCGCGAGATCATCCGCGCCGACAAGCCGCTCACCCGCGAAGTGTGGAGCCGCGAGGCGCTGATCGCCAAGTGGGCCTCCGAGGGCGAAAGCTTCAAGGCCGAATGGGCCGCCGAACTGCCCGAGGGCGAGGAACTCACCGTCTACTGGTCCGGCAAGGACTGGCTCGACATGTGTCGCGGCCCGCACCTGCCCTCCACCGGCAAGCTTGATCCCGACGCCTTCAAGCTGATGCGCGTCGCGGGGGCTTACTGGCGCGGCGACCAGAACAATGCGCAGCTGACCCGCATCTACGGCACCGGCTGGCTCAACAAGAAGCAGCTGCAAGCCCACCTCACCCGCCTTGAGGAAGCCGCCAAGCGCGACCACCGCAAGCTCGGCCGCGAGATGGACCTGTTCCACCTTCAGGAAGAGGCGCACGGTTCTGTCTTCTGGCACCCCAAGGGCTACCGCATCTGGCGCGAGCTCGAAGCCTATATGCGCCGCAAGATGGACGGCTCGGGCTACCGCGAGATCAAGACCCCGCAGCTGATGGACGTGCGCCAATGGACCCAGTCGGGCCACTGGGGCAAATATGCGCAGAACATGTTCGCCGTCCCTGACATCGTTCCCGATGTGGACGAGGCAAGCGGCGCGGCCTCGCCCAAGGTGGCCGACGACGCCGAATGGCTCGCCATCAAGCCGATGAACTGCCCCGCGCACGTGATGGTGTTCAAGCAGGGCATCACCTCCTACCGCGATCTGCCGATCCGGCTGGGAGAAATGGGCTGCTGTCACCGCAACGAGCCGCATGGCGCGCTCCACGGGCTGATGCGCGTGCGCCAGTTCACGCAGGACGATGCGCATATCTTCTGCACCGAGGGGCAGGTCGTCTCCGAAGTGCAGGCCTTCATCGCGCTGGCGGATTCGGTCTATCGCGACTTCGGCTTCACCTATGACATCAAGCTCGCCCTGCGCCCCGAAAAGCGTTTCGGCAGCGAGGCGGACTGGGACAAGGCCGAGCAGGAGCTGCGCGACGCGCTCACCGCCAACGGGCTCGAATGGGAGGAACTCCCAGGCGAAGGCGCTTTCTATGCGCCCAAGCTCGAATGGCACCTCACCGACGCGATCGGGCGCACCTGGCAGGTCGGCACGATCCAGTCGGACCGGGTGCTGCCCGAGCGGCTCGATGCGAACTACATAGGCGAGGATGGCGAAAAGCACCGTCCGGTGATGCTCCACCGCGCGATCTTCGGCTCCTATGAGCGCTTCATCGGCATCCTGATCGAGCACTTCGCCGGCAAGCTCCCAGCATGGCTCGCGCCGGTGCAGGCGGTGGTCGCGACGATCGTGTCGGACGCGGACCCCTATGCCGAGGATGTCGCAGCCCAGCTGCGCGCGGCGGGCATCCGGGTGGAGATCGACACCCGCAACGAGAAGATCAACTACAAGGTGCGCGAACACAGCCTTGCGAAGGTTCCGCACCTCCTGGTGGTCGGCAAGCGCGAGGCCGAGGAAGGCACGGTCGCGGTCCGTACGCTGGGCGCGGAGCACCAGAAGGTGATGCCGCTCGCCGAAGCGATCGCGATGCTGCGGAGCGAAGCCACCCCGCCGGATCTGGCCTGACGTTAGAGGATCAGAACGGCAGCGGCTGGCGCGCGAGGATCAGCGCGGCGGCACAGCCGAGCACGATCATCGAGCGCGCAAGCTCGACCGGATCGATCCGGCCGATGGCGGCAGGGAGCGGGCGAGCGAGGGCAATGGCGCAGTTCATAAGCCGCACCATCCGCTCAAGTTCCTAACGAAGCATTAAGCCGGCATCTGCTGGCTGGCACAGTGGAAGCCCCCGCCGCCTGCCAGCACCGCCTCGCCCGGCAGGCCGATGGTGTCACGATCGGGGAACAGCGCGGCAATCGCGGCGACGCCGTCGGCATCATGCGGACTGCCGAAGGTCGGCACCACCACGAGGTGCGAGGTGATCGCGAAGTTCACATAGCTCGCCGGTTCGATCACCCCGTCGCGGGTGAGGAGCCCGGGCGAGGGGATGCGCACCACCTCCACGCCGAAAGCCTCGGCCCGCGCGGCGGCATCGGCATAGATCGCCGCATTGGGATCATTCGCGCCGGTCGCCTCAGGCACCACCAGCCGGTTCGGCCCGACAAAGCGCGCGAGGTTGTCGACGTGCCCGTCGGTGTGATCGTTGATGAGCCCGTCGCCGAGCCACAGCACCCGCGTGAAGCCAAGCTGCGCGGCCAGCTCCGCCGCGATTTCGGCGCGGCTCATCTGCGGGTTGCGGTTGGGATTGAGCAGACACTGCTCGGTCGTCGCGACAAGCCCGGTGCCGTCGCCATCCACCGCCCCGCCTTCGAGGATCATCGGCGTGTGGGTGACGGCGAGTCCCGCATCGCGGGCGATCTCTTCCCCGATGCCTTCATCACCCGGCATCAGATATTTCCCGCCCCAGCCGTTGAAGCCGAAACGCCGCGCGCTGCGCGTGCCATCGGCCTCGTGCACCACCAGCGGACCGGTGTCGCGCAGCCAGACGTCGCCATAGACGCGGGTTTCCAGCGTGACCTTGCTGCTGACAAGCTGGCGCGCGCGCGCCGCATTGGCCTCGTCGCGCACCAGCAGGCGCACCTGCTGCCCGCTCTCGGCCACGGCCGAGGCGAAGCCCGCCATCTGCACTTGCGCGGGTTCAAGCCAGCCGGGCCATTCCTCCGCGAGATGCGGAAAGCCGATCCAGATCCAGTCCTGCGGCGCCCATTCGGGGGGCATGAGCATCGTCATGGAAGCGCTCAGCAGCCCTTCTCGCTCGCCTTGCTGCTTTCGTCCCGGATGGCGCGGAATTCGTCGCCATCGTTCCAGTTCGGCCAGCTGGTGCTTTCCGCCAGCATCCGGCCGAGGCGGTAGTAGAGTTGCAGGTCGGCCATGATGCCCGACCAGTCCCAGCTCTCGCTGAATTCGTCCTTGGGGCCGTGGTAGCGGTTGTCGGTATAGTCCTTGGCCACGGCCTCGCCCGCCGCGCTGCCGCCTTCGACCAGATCCTGGCCCGGATCGATATAGAGCATCGGCACGCCGAGCTTGGCGAAGGCGAAGTGGTCCGAGCGGTAGTAATAGCCGTTCTCGGGCTTGGGATCGGGGGTGATGGTGCGGCCATCGGCCTTGAGCGCGATTTCGAGGAACTGGTCGAGCGCGGACTTGCCGGCACCGATCGGGGTCACGTCCTTGGCCGGGCCTGCCACCTGCAGCGCGTCCATGTTCACCCCGCCCACGGTCTGCGCCAGCGGGAAGACCGGGTTTTCGGCATAATAGGTCGCGCCGAGCAGGCCCGATTCCTCCGCCGTCACCGCGAGGAACACCATCGTGCGGCGGGATGGGCCGGCCTTGGCCTGGGCCTCGGCCAGCGCGACCAGCGCGGCGGTGCCGGTGGCATTGTCGATCGCGCCGTTGCAGATGTCGTCGCCATCGGGCGCAGGAGTGCAGCGGCCGAGGTGATCCCAGTGCGCGGTGTGCAGCACATATTCCTCCGGCGCCTCGCTGCCCGGCAGGATGCCGATGATGTTGTGCGAGGTGAAGCTGCGGATATCGCTTTCAAAGCTGGTCGAGGCGGTCATGCCGAGCGGCACGGGCTTGAAGCCCTTGACCTGCGCCGCCTTCACCAGCGCGTCGAGATCCTGCCCTGCGGCCTTGAGCAGGCTGCGCGCCGAGGCTTCCGTCACCCAGCCGTTCATCTCGGTGAGCGGCGGGGCGTTCTTGCCGCGCTGGGCATAGGCCTGCGGGCCGGTCCACGAGCTTTCCACCACGTTCCAGCCATAGGCGGCAGGCTCGGTCTGGTGGACAATCAGCGCGCCCGCCGCGCCCTGCCTTGCGGCCTCTTCGAACTTGTAGGTCCAGCGGCCGTAATAGGTCATCGCCTTGCCGTTGAAGGGGCCTTGCGATTCCGCCGTCTGCCAGTCGGGATCATTGACGAGGATCACCACCGTCTTGCCCTTCACATCGAGCCCGGCATAGTCGTTCCAGCCCTTTTCCGGCGCGTTGATGCCGTAGCCGACGAACACCAGCTCGCTGTCCTTGAGGCTGGTCTTCGCCTCCTCGCGATAGGTGACGCCGACCCAGTCCTTGCCGAAAGCGAGGCTCTGGGTGCCGGCCTTTCCGGCGATGGTGAGGGGGGCGTAATTCTTGCCGGTGATCTCCACCAGCGGCACGTCCTGCACCCAGCTGTCGCCATTGCCGGGCTTGAGCCCTGCGGCCTTGAAGCGCTCGGTGAGCAGGGCGATGGTCTTTTCCTCGCCGGGGGTGCCGGGCATGCGGCCTTCGAATTCGTCGCTCGCGAGGATGCGGGTGACGTCCTTCATGGTGGCTTCGGAAATCTCGCCCGGCTGCACTTCGGGAATGTCGAGCGCGGCGCTCGCGCTGCCGAGGCCGGGGATCGCATCGCAGGCCGCCAGCGACAATGCGCCCGCCAGCACCGCGCCCAAAGCTATCCAGTTCTTCGTCATCCCCGTGTCCCTTGTGTCGGTTGTTGCGCGCCTCATTTGCAGCAGCCCTCGCCGCTGCGCAAGCGCGCCCGCAAGCAGCCTCGCGACAGGGCAACCGGACACCCCTTGCCCGGAGCGCGAAGCGGGGCCAGAGAGGCGGGCGATGGGAGAGACAGACACAGCCGATTGGCACAGCGCCCTCGCGCGGGCCCGCGCCCATGCGCCGTTTCTGGCGCGCGCGCTGGATCGCCAGCCCGAGCTTGCCGCGCTGCTCGCGGCGGGCGAGGGCGAGGCAGCGCTGGACTGGGCGCACGCGCACAGCGAGCATCCCGATACCGAAGTGGCCCTGCGGCGCGAGCGGCTGGCACTGGCCGCGGCGCTGGCGGTGGGCGATCTGGCCGGGGCCTTCCCTCTCGCCCGGGTGGTTGAGGAGCTCACTGCCTTTGCCGACCGTGCGCTCGACCGCGCGATCCGCACAGCGATTGCCGAACGCACCGGCGAGGACAGCGCACAAGGCTTCATCGCGCTGGCGCTCGGCAAGCAGGGAGCGGGCGAGCTTAACTACTCCTCCGATATCGACCCGATCTTCCTCTATGACCGCGAACGCCTGCCGCGCCGCGCCAGCGATGATCCGGGCGAGGCAGCGCAGCGCTATGCCCGCCGCGTGGTGGCGCTGCTTTCGGGCAATAGTGATGAAGGCTACGCGCTGAGGGTCGATCTGCGGCTGCGCCCGCAGAGCGAGATCAGCCCGCTCGCCGTGCCCGTCGGCGCGGCGCTGGCGCATTATCAGGGGCAGGCGCTGGCGTGGGAGCGCGCCGCCTTCACCCGCGCCCGCGCGGCGGCGGGAGACATGGCCGCAGGCGAGGCCTTCCTTGCCACGATCCGGCCCTTCGTGTGGCGCAGCCAGCTCGATTTCGGCGCGATCGAGGAAATCCGCGCGCTCACCCAGCGCATCCGCGACAGCCATGCGGGTCCGCCCCTGCCGGGCCCGCATTTCGACGTGAAGCGCGGGCGCGGCGGGATCCGCGAGATCGAGTTCTACGCCCAGACCCACCAGCTGATCCACGGCGGGCGCGATGTCTCGCTCAGGGTGCGCGGCACGCGCCATGCGCTCGATGCACTGGCGCAAGCGGGGTGGATCGCGACCGAAGACGCGCTGGTGCTGGGCGAGGGCTATGACCGGCTGCGCGCCATCGAGCACCGTTTGCAGATGGTGCATGATCGCCAGACCCACGCCCTGCCCGAAGGCGCGGCGCTGGACAATGTCGCGCGGCTCGACGGGCTGGCAGACGGGGCCGCGCTGGTGGCGGAGCTGACCGCGCTGACCGGCCGCACCGCGCGCATCTATGATACGCTGATCGGCGCGCGCACCGCCGCGCCCGTGCCAACCCCCGAAGCGAGCGATCTTGCGCAGGAACTCGCCGCGCTCGGCTTCGAGGAGCCCGAAACCCTCGCCGAGCGCATCGAATCCTGGCGCGACGGGCGCCATGCCGCGATCCGCTCACCCCAGGCGGTGGAGGCGTGGGACCGGCTCGCGCCTGCGCTGATCCGCGCCATGGCGGCGAGCGATGATCCGCTGCGCGCCATCACCCGCTGGGAGCGCATCATCGAAAGCGTGCCTAGCGCGATTACCACCTTCCGCCTGCTCGATGCGCGGCCCGAACTGACCCGGCGGCTGGTCGCAGCACTGACGCTGGCACCGGTGCTGTCGGACGAATTGGCGCGGAAGCCCGATCTGCTCGACACGCTGGTCGATCGCGATGCGCTCGAACTGCCGGGCGACCGGCAGACGATCATGGCGCGCATGCGCGGGGCGGCGGTGCGCGAGGATTACGAGGCGCTGCTCGATGCGATCCGCGTCATCACCGGCGAAATCCGCTTCGCGCTCGGCATCCAGCTGATCGAGGGGCTGGCCGATCCGCTCGATATCGCCCGCGCCCTGTCCCGCACCGCCGAAGCCGCACTCACGCTCGCAGCCGAGGCGACCGTGGCGGAATTCGCCGCCAAGCATGGCCGGATCGAAGGGAGCGAGCTCTTGATCCTCGGGCTCGGGCGGTTGGGCGGCGGGGCGCTGACCCATGCTTCCGACCTCGATATCGTCTATCTGTTCACCGGCGATTTCGCTGGGCAGTCCGATGGCCCGCGCCCGCTCGGCGGGACGGTCTATTACAATCGCCTCGCCAGCCGGGTCAGCGCCGCGCTCTCGGTGCCGACCGCGCAGGGCGCGCTCTACGAGGTCGATACGCGCCTTCGTCCGCAGGGCAATCAGGGGCCATTGGCGGTGAGCTGCGAGGCTTTCGGCAAGTACCAGCGCGAGGCGGCGTGGACGTGGGAGCACATGGCGCTGACCCGCGCGCGGGTGCTCTATGGCTCGCCGCAAGCGCGCAGCGAACTGGAAGCGGTGCTCGCCGAAGTGCTCCACGCCCCGCGCGGGCAGACGGCGCTGCGCGATGCGGTGCTCCAGATGCGCGCCGAGATGGCGCGGCACAAGCACCCCGGCGGCCCGGTCGATGCCAAGCTGGTGCGCGGCGGGCTGGTCGACCTCGAATTCCTCGTCCACTACCTGCAATTGAAGGGCGAGACGGCGGCAGGCACGCCGCTGGCGGGAACATGGCCCGAGGCGCTCGATCCCGATCTTTCGGTGGCGCTGGGCGGGCTCGCCAAGGCGGGCCTGCTGCCCGAGACTCTCGCCGCGCCCCATGCGCTGATGAGCCGGATGCTGGTGGCCGGACGCCTGCTTGCCCCCGATGGCCGCGAACCCCCTCCCAGCGGTGCGCGGGCGCTGGCGCGGGCCTGCGGGCATGACAGCTACCCCGCCCTCCTCGCCGCCTTCGCCGCCGCGCGCGCGCAGGTCGCCGCAGCGTGGAAACAAATTCTCGGGCCGGACATTCTCGCAGACGAACAGGAGACCGACTGATGAGCAACTTCCCCGGCGTCGGTGACGCCATCCCCGATATCGCGATGGAAACCCCCGAAGGCGGGAGCGTGAAGCCCTCGGACTTCGCCGGTTCAAAGCTGGTGATCTTCTTCTATCCCAAGGACGACACCCCGGGCTGCACCACCGAGAACAAGGATTTCTCCGCGCTGAAGGCCGATTTCGAGGCGGCGGGCACCCGGCTTTTGGGCGTCAGCAAGGATCCGGCCAAGAAGCACGCCAAGTTCATCGCCAAGCACGGCCTCACCGCCCCGCTGGCGAGCGATGCGGAAGAGGGCGGGCTGTCCGATGCGCTCGGCGTGTGGGCGGAAAAGCAGATGTACGGCAAGACCTATATGGGCATGGTCCGCGCCACCTATCTGGTCGGCGCTGACGGCAAGATCGCGCGCATCTGGGACAAGGTGAAGGTCGCCGGCCACGCCGAAGAGGTGCTGGCCGCGGCCAAAGCTCTCTGACGCCAGCTTCATGCAGACTGTCGCCGCCGCAATCCGCGCCGCGCTGCTCACCGCAGATCCGCGCGCCAAGTGCTTCGCCGCCCGCGAGGTTGCGCGCGCGTGGCGGGCGGGGCGGCTGGCTTGGCGGTTTGACGTCACCATGCCCGATTGCCCCGCCTGGCCTGATGCGCCGGAATTGCTGCCGCCGAATCGCATGCCCAAGCGCGGGAAGGGTGGCAGCGAGCGGGCGCGAATCGCGCTGTGGCATAGCCTCGCCCATATCGAGTTCGTCGCGATCGACCTCGCGCTTGATATGGCCGGGCGATTCGGCGAGGCGATGGGCGCGGAATTCGTCGGCGATTTCCTGAGCGTTGCGGCGGACGAGGCGATGCATTTCGCGCTGCTCGCCCGAAAGCTCGAGCAGCTTGGCAGCCATTACGGCGCGCTGCCTGCCCATGCCGGCTTGTGGGAGGCCGCCCATGCCACCCGCGACGATGTGGCGGCACGGCTGGCGGTGGTGCCGATGGTGCTGGAGGCGCGCGGGCTCGACGTCACGCCGGCGACGCTCGAACGGGTCCGGTCAGCGGGCGATGCGGGGGGCGCAAAAATTCTCGAACGCATCCTTGACGACGAAATCCGGCACGTCGCGTTTGGCACCAAGCACTTTTTGCGCTGTGCCGAAATGGCGCAGGCGAATCCCGAAACGCATTGGCAGAACCTCGTAAAACGGCACTTTCGCGGTGCGATTAAGCCTCCGTTCAACGACTCGGCGCGTCTTGCAGCCGGTTTGTCGCGCGAATTTTATGCAGAGATTGCGCATTAACGACTCACCCGCATAACCACGATCAACAAGAGCGTGCATCAGATGCGCTTAACCATACGAGCGGCTCACCGGAACCGGCGGGCCGAAATCGGGGATCGGGTCAGTTATGAATTTCGCCGTGCGCACCATGTCAAAGCTTGCCGCCCTTGTTGGCGCGGCGCTGCTGGTTTCCGCCGGTTCGGCCCCCGCCTTCGCCAACACCGCCAATTCCGCTTCCGCCACCACCACCACCGCCTCCGCCGATGTGACCGCGCCGGTGCGGGGTGAGCAGATCGATCCGCTCGCGGGCGGGGACCAGCGCTTCAAGTCGCTGTTCGCCAGCTGGACCGCGATCGAGCGCACCAGCCCCAAGGCCGGCAGCCTCGCCGAAACCGCCTATTCCGCACCTTTCGTCCAGCCGACTGTCTCGGTGCCCTCGCGCATGCCGCTTGAAGGCGCTGCCCTGACGAGCGGCTACGGCATGCGCACCCATCCGGTGCTCGGCGGCCGCCGCCAGCACACCGGCATCGACCTTGCAGCAGCAACCGGCACCCCGGTCTATGCCACCGCCGATGGCGTCGTGAGCCGTGCTGACTGGTATTCGAGCTACGGCCTCTACATCAGCGTCGAGCACGGTGCCTCGATGCAGACCCGCTATGCCCACCTGTCGCGCGTGGCGGTCACCGCCGGGGACAGCGTTAAGAAGGGCGACCTCATCGGTTACGTCGGTTCGACCGGCCGTTCGACCGGCCCGCACCTCCATTACGAAGTTCGCATTGATGGGCTTGCAGTCAATCCGATTCCGTATATGGTAGAGAGCGAAGCACAGCTCGCCTTCGCTCGGGACCGCGCTCTGAACGGTCAAGGCGGCGAGTAACGCATGAAAAATTGCCCGCTGTAAGCGGGCCGGACATTGGAGAGGGTGTCCGAACATGGCGGCGGGTTATCCCGCCGCCTTTTTTCTTGCCCTGACGCCTCATCGCATGCGCGTGTGACACCTGCGTGAACCCGCGCAGGATCAGTGGCATTTCCCATACTGTTTTTGCTTGCGGGCGGCATGGCTCCCGCTAGATTTCCTGCCCGAGAGAGCCAGCGCGCCCGCCCGTCGGAGCGATGCTGCATGGGAGAGAAATCATGTCGATGCACCCGATCGCGCACGCCGCGACCCGTCCCGATCATCCCGCCGTCATCATGACCGGATCGGGCAAGCAGATCACCTTTGGCGAGATGGAGGCGGAATCGAACCGCTTTGCCCATCTGCTGCGCGCGCATGGAATAAACGCAGGCGATGCCTTCGCCGTGCTGCTGGAAAACCGGATCGAATATTTCACCCTCATCTGGGGCTCGCAGCGCGCGGGCACGATGCTGGTGCCGATCTCCTCGCGCCTGACTGCGCCCGAGGCCGCCTACATCATCCGCGATGCCGAGGCGAAGCTGCTGATCACCTCGGGCTATTTCGCCGGGCTGCTCGGCGATATCCGCAAGGAATGCCCGGGGCTGGAAGTGCTGGTGATGGATGCGGGCGATGCCGAGGATTTCGCCACCGCTCTCGCAGCGCAAGCCCCTACGCCGATCCCCGATCAGAGCGCCGGGATGCTGATGCTCTATTCCTCTGGCACCACCGGCCGGCCCAAGGGCATTCGTCCGGCCCCGCCCGAGGATCCCGATCCGCAGGCACCCGTCCCGCTGCTCGGCCTCGCGACCATGGGCATGGGGATGCCCGCCGATGGCTCGATGATCTATCTCTCCCCCGCCCCGCTCTACCACGCTGCGCCGATCGGCTGGTGTTCGGTCGTGCATCGTCTCGGCGGCACCGTGGTGATGATGGAGCGGTTCGATCCCGAAGAGGCATTGAAGGCGATCGAGACCTACAAGGTCACCGATAGCCAGTGGGTGCCGACCCACTTCGTGCGCTTCCTCCAGCTCGAACCCGAGGTGCGTGGGCGTTATGATCTCTCCAGCCACAAGCGCGCGATCCACGCCGCCGCGCCCTGCCCGGTGCCGATCAAGCACGCCATGATCGACTGGTGGGGGCCGATCGTGAACGAGTATTACGCCGGCAGCGAAATGATCGGCATGACGATGGTGAAGTCCGAACACTGGCTGATGAAGCCCGGCACGGTCGGCGTGGCGGTGCATGGCAAGGTCCATGTCTGCGGCCCCGACGGCGAGGAGCTGGGCCCCGACGAGGACGGGCTCATCTTTTTCGAGAACGTCAATCTGCCGACCTATCACAACGACGATGCCAAGACCGCCGAGGCGATGCATCCCATGGGCTGGATGACGCTGGGCGATATCGGCCACTTGGACAAGGACGGCTTCCTGTTCCTGACCGACCGCAAGAGCCACATGATCATCAGCGGCGGGGTGAACATCTACCCGCAGGAGATCGAGAACCTGCTCGTCACCCACCCCAAGGTGATGGACGCCGCCGTGATCGGCGCGCCCTGCCCTGACCTCGGCGAAAAGGTCGTCGCGGTGGTGCAGCCGCGTGACATGGCCGACGCCGGGCCGGCGCTGGAGGCGGAGCTGCGCGAATTCCTCGCGCCGAGCCTCTCCAAGATCAAGATGCCCAAACTGTTCGATTTCCGCCCCGATCTGCCGCGCGAGGCCAATGGCAAGCTCTACAAGCGCGAGTTGCGCGACGAATATGCCGCCAAGGCCAAGGAAGCCGCCGCGTGAGCGGTCCGGCGATCCTGCCCGGCGATATTGCGCGCCAGGTGATCGATCCCCACGCCTATGCCGGGTGGGACGGGCTGCTCGATACCTTCGATGCGATCCGCGCCGAAACGCCGGTGGCCAAGGTGCAGCCCGATACGCCGGGGCTGTTCGAACCCTTCTGGCTGGTCACCGCCTATGACGACGTGATGCGCATCTCGAAGGACAATGCCGGCTTCCTCAACAACCCGCGTCCGGTGGTGTTCAGCTTCAACCAGGCGATCGAATTCAGCCGCGCGGCCACCGGATCGAACATGCTGGTCGATTCGCTGGTGGTGTTCGATGCGCCGATCC